>Ga0308157_10000131_pt1 | contig 308070 bp, 247 predicted proteins | sample PhyBR1_FD_201035 | JGI IMG/M metagenome (GOLD analysis project Ga0308157, IMG submission 201035) | Phyllosphere microbial communities from UC Gill Tract Community Farm, Albany, California, United States - DLSLB.R1 | ecosystem: Host-associated > Plants > Phyllosphere > Unclassified | place... | reverse complement strand
TTTTGTCATCACACTTTAAAAGAAAACCCCGTTTTTGACTCTTTTTGAGCATTTTCGGGGTTTGTTCCTTCTAATATAATACCTATTTCATTGAAAAACAAGTGATTGTTTTATTGTGAATGTGCCTCATTAAAATTGAAATAAAAAAAGCATAATAGTGTTATTTATTATGCTCTTTTCGTTTTATGTGCTGAAGTAAGTCGTTATTTTACCTTTGTCAAGTCTAATTCTCCAACGAAAGGAATTACATTTTGAAGGCTACTTCTAATTTCAGTTTGCAAATAAATTTCAAGTTGAATAAATTTAGTTGCATTTACAGCTCCAATTGCTTTTTTTGCTTTTTCATAATATGTACTATATAATTTATCATAGGCCACATTATTTTTCAAAGCTTGTTTTGCAATCGCATCTGCTTTAACATCTGTCAAAGTAGCATAATCAGTAGCATATTGATTTATTAATTGAATTTTTTCTTGACCCAATTTTTTTCTTTCCAATTCATAAGCATCATAAATTTTAGCAAAATCTGTAGCTTGAGTTCCTTTCAAAGCCATATATTGACTTACTAATTCTGACTTAGATTTTCCATACACAGATTGAACCACATCTACGTCATCTTTTAAACTATTTTGAGCAAAAGTTGCAGTAGAAAATACCACTGTCAACAATAACAATACCTTTTTCATATTTATTTATTTTTTAGTTAAATACTAAACAAATATAAGGATTTATCCCTATTACTCTTGAATAAAAAAATAAAAAATGATTTATTATAACTATTTTAACCTATATATACAAAAGGAAAGAAAATATTAGAAAGTTTCACCCGCATTTAGATAAAATCCTTTAAAATGATTACCTGCAGCATAATCAAAAACAAGATTGGTACGAGTTGCTTTATCAATCAAGAGTCGTAAACCAACTCCAAATGCTGGTTGGATATATTCAAAAAGACTAACATGTTCGTTTTTATTACTAGCGGTTGTATAATTGGTAAAAACTGTTCCGCTTAAAAGCTGGTTACAAGTAATCGGAAAACGCAATTCTGCCTGAAGATACGCCAAATTAATTCCACGAAATAAACCTTGAGTATATCCTTCTCCACTTCTGTTACGCTGATCCCAACCTATTGATGGTAAATTTAAATAAGGCACTACTCCAGTTGTTACAAACTGTCCATACCCCCAAAAACCTAATATAAAATGTTTTCTTTTCGGATCTAGAGGCAAAAAATATCGGAATTCTGAGTACAGCACATTACTCCCTTTTTGCTCATTAAACAAAGCCGAATTGAACCTATAATTTATATTAGCAAACCAACCCTCTGTTGTATTTATTTGATTATCTCTTGAGTCATAAATAAAATTAAGGCTCAATCCATTCACAAAATACTCTTTATCATTAAATCCGTTTTGAATACTATAATTATAATGATGAGTAAACTTTCCGTTTTCAACATCCAGATTTTTATCAACAATTGAAGAATACCAATCAATATTAACACCTCCTCCTATATAAAAATTCTTTTTTACTTCCCAAGAAATAGTCTGATGCACCTTAAAATAATTATAATCCATTGGTTCTTCAATTGATTCAATATCAAAATCAGGATCTTTTTTATCGCTTGGAATTATATTTGTCCCTAAACCATAATTTGGCTGAGTAAATACATACATCCGGGAATCACCACTCAAGTAAATCTTATTGTTTTTTAACAGAATGTTATTTTTAAGGTTAATCATTAATTGGTCTTTAGTAGTAAAAACTACTCCAATATTAGCCGAAGAATATTTATCTAGTAAACCTTCCCCTTTAAAAGTGTATTGTGCAGTAGCCCCATAACTAAAACCCGTTGCTGGTTGCACTCCAATTATTGGAATTACTAATAGAAAATGATTTTTTATCGGTTTTACTATTATGAGAGAATCCTTTTTTTTAAATAAATCAAAAACAGTCTTAGGAGGACACTGCTTACTAATCGAATCTGTTTGAGCATTTATCAAACTTTGATTCATAAAAAAAACGAATACAAAAGGGACTAAAAATTTAAACATAGAAGATTTGTAAATTGTAAATCGTTTAGTGCATACAAAAATATGCAAAAAATTTACTATTTACTTAAAATAAAAATCTGTCAAATTGAAAATCTTCAAATTATTACAAAAAATTATATCCTTATTTTTTTATTTCAAGTTTATTAATTCGTCCTCTATAACTAATTGGGCTTCGCTTTGTAGAATTAATTGATAAATCAGCACCTCCATCAAAATAGACAGTCAAAAGAATATTATAAGAGTCTGCATCTCCTTTTACATCAGCTTTGATTATAAAGTTCTTTTTTCCTTTTTTTATGGAATAATTCTGAATGGCTCCTTTAAAGTCTAATCCTCCACCATTATCTGTTCCATATCCCACTCCACTATAAGCTCGTCCAAAAAAAGGCATTTCGCTATGAATTGAATCTTTTCGAAATCTCAAAAAATTTGGATTTGTTGTCATATTAATACTTCTTGTCCCTTGAGGATATGCCATATCAGCTTGAAATTCGTACTCCTTTGAATCGACTAAAGCTTCTGTTGCCTTTTGTTTGGCAGCTTTTTGCTCCTCTTTTATTTGCTGCTTGGTTTTTTCTTGCGCAAAACCAATCAATACTGAAAATAAAACAAAAAAACTTGTTACTATTGCTTTCATAATCTGTTCAATTAATTATTTATTACATTCTTTTTTAAAATTAAAAAGATGAACCTATTCCTTTTCTTTATATAGTTTCAATTTTATATAATCTACAAATATTAAGCCATTAAGCATGATTTAAGATCACTATTTAGCATTCAAAATGTAAAATACAATTACTTTTTAAACGTAAATCGCATCATCTCAATATTGCCAATAAAAAGTTTTAGGGTTTTACCGCCATCGGTTATGGCATACTTTTCTATTTTTTGCAAAGTTTCCATATAAAGTGCATCACCATTGCCTTGGCAAGCCATCATAGTCATACCCATTTTGGCTTCTTTAAAATCAATTTTTTCTCCATCAAGAATCAATGCCCCAAAATATTGATTGCATCCGTTATTCCCAGTAACTTTATTGTTTTTAATATCAAATATAATTGTTGGTTTTTTAGTAGGATACAATGCATCAAAAACAATTTTAGGGCCAGTTATATAATTTAGCTCCCATGTTCCTTCAAGTGAAGCTGAATTTAGAACTGACTTTTTTGTAGAACAAGAAGCAAAATTCATGCAAACGAATACTACTAACAGTATTATTTTTTTCATAATCATTGATTTAAAAATAAAAATTATCTTAGGTAAATATAAGAAAAATTAACATGGAAAAAATCGTTTCGTTTTCGAATTTGGTTTTTAAAAATGGTATAATTATTTTCGTAAAAAAGAAAAATATGACACTACTAGGAATCGGTTCCCGAATAGAACACCCAGAATTTGGCAAAGGAGTAATTACCAATGTTTCATCCAAAGAATATTGGGTAACATTTATAGAAAATGGTCTTGAAACCATTCCCTTAAATGATGATTTTAAAGTTATTGAAGCTACTGTTGATGAAGTTGACACAGTAAGTTTTTCGGAAGTTGAGCAATCTTTACGAGAATTATTAAAGAAATGGTCTGACGTTTCAGAAATTGTGCCAATTGGTGACAAATGGAAAGGCGGCAAACTGATTTTGGAACCCGGACAAACAGGATTAGCATCCAAAGAAATTCCAATTGATACGTTTTTTCATAAAATAATAATGGTTCGTGATCGTTTACGAGTTATGGAACAAAAAATAAATAGTAGCAAAATTGAAGAAATTGAAAAAATAGAATTGCAACAATACATTACCCGTATTTATGGAAGTTTGACTTCATTTAATATTTTATTTAAATCCCCAACAAATCATTTTGTAGGTGAAAAGTCTAAATAATTTAAGCGATTAAACGATTTTAATACGTAATTTTATACTTCAATTAAATTTTAAATTATGAAAAAAATAATCTTCTCAGTAGTAATTATCATTGCGGCTATAATTGGTTGCAAAACAAATAGTTCGTCAAGTGATTCTAAAAGTCTAAAACTAAACTTTGAATCCAAAAGCGGTAGCAACGTTACTGGAACAGCAACATTTGTTGAAAAAAATGGCAAAGTAACTTTTACAGCTAAAATTTCTGGATTAAAACCCGGAATTCATGCTATTCATATTCATGAAAAATCAGATTGTTCGGCTGCTGATGGAAGTTCAGCTGGTGGACATTGGAATCCAACTTTCAAAAAACATGGAAAATGGGGAGAAGGAGAACATCATAAAGGCGATATTGGTAATTTTACTGCTGATGAAAAAGGAAATGGTACTATTACATTAACCACAGACGAATGGTCTATAGGTGGTGAAGATCCAACAAAAAACATACTAGGAAAAGGACTTATTGTTCATCAAGGTGCTGATGACTTTGTAACCCAACCAACTGGAAATGCTGGTGGTAGAGTTGCCTGTACAGCAATCATCAAGTAAATTCAACCATTTGAAAGATAAAGAAATTCATTATTTTAAAAACGCAGCAGCTTGGCGAGAATGGTTACATGAAAATCATCATTCGTCAACTGGTGCGTATTTAATTTTTTATAAAGTGAATAGTCCTTTCGAAAGTATGCGATGGGAAGAAGCTGTTCAGGTTGCAATATGTTACGGATGGATTGATTCTACAGTTAAAGCTCTTGACGAACACAGCCGAAAACAACTTTTTACACCCAGAAAAAACAAAAGTGTTTGGAGTAAACTCAACAAAACCTATATCGAAAAACTTATTGCTGAGAATTTAATGCATGAAAGCGGATTAGCAAAAATTGAAATTGCCAAGCAAAATGGCTCTTGGACATCATTAGATGCCGTAGAAAACTTGACCATCCCTGAGGATTTAGCAATGGCATTCGAACAAAATAAAATCGCTTTTGACAATTATCAAAACTTTAGTCCTTCGTATCGAAAAAGCTATCTTTACTGGCTTGGCCAAGCTAAAAGAGAAGAAACAAGAAACACTAGAATTGCCAAAATAATCGATCTTTGTGCTCAAAATAAAAAATCAAGAGATTGATGTTTTTGTAGCAACATTTTAAGATCAAGACTTCAATTTCTTTTAATAACAAAGACTTTGAATAAACAAATTCGCAGTCAATCAAATTCAAATCAATAATTTCACAAAAAACACAGAAGAAACAATTTTATACCCCTTAGAATTAGACATTGATTCATAAAAAAACATAGTTTTGCATAATCAAAACAAAACAGTGAATGATTAACCCTTCAGCATCAGGTTGGATAGATAAATTTTTTTTAAAACTAAAGTTATCAGAACATAGAATATCTGAAACGGAAGGTGCCTTTTATCAAAAATTAAGAGATACAGGTTTTATCTATGGCCACATCATTTCATTTGACACTTCTTTTGAAATAGAAACTAAAGATTGGTTCAAAGAAGAAATCTCCAAATTAGCTTTACTAAATGCTTTATATGGTATTTTTACCTTAACCAATAAAGAAAAAGATCCTTCTGATTTTATCGAGCAAGCCAATCTTTTTTACAAACAAATGCACCCCGAAGGATTTAATTTATTCAAAAAAATTATTCCAAAAAATACGCCTTCATTAACTTTAGAAAGAATAATTGACGAACGCGTACAGACAAACGACAATATAATCAACAAAAATTTTTCACATTTAGTTACTAATGCATTGTTGTTTATAGATGTTTTAGCTTTTCGCCAATATTTGTTACAAGGGCAAATTCCTGAAAAATATTTAAAGAAAATCGAAGAAACTATTGTCAACATTGTTGTTTTGGCTTTAAAAATAAAGACTAACAAATCACAATATGATGATTTATTAATTAAATTATTTGAAGCTTCTATTCGATATAGTAAATTTTCCAAAAAAGAAAATATCACATTAGAAACTCTTGGATTAAATTATTTCACTGCCGAACTCGAAAAAAAATATTTAATTGATATCGCAGGAATGGCTTTATGGAGCGATGGAATTATTGAAAATAATGAATCCTACTTTTTACATACATTAGCCAATACAATAGATATTGAAGATGAATTTGTAGCACAAAGTGTCATCAAAACTGACGGTTTTATAAGCAAACACAAAAAAGAAATCCCTTATTTCAATTATTCGAATCCGGTAAAACATTTTTACGATCAAACAACCAGAAGTGTTATTACTTTGATATCACGTAATAAATCAAGATTAGTAAAAGAAATTCTCGAAAGCAAAGAATTGATGCTACTTTTGGCTCATTCTACCCATAGAGATTTGGACGAAAAAGAAAAGAAAAAAGTAAAAAAACAGTTATTAGACATCTGCAAAACAATACCTTCCTTAACGATATTTTTGCTTCCCGGAGGAACTTTATTGCTACCACTTTTGATTAAATTTATTCCAACACTTTTACCTTCATCATTCAATGAAAATTTGGAACATGATGATTAAACATAAAAAAGGCTGTCTTTGATTTAAGACAGCCTTTTTAACCTTTATAAAAATTACTTACTCTAATGCATTAATAATCAATTATTTTTTAAAATTAAGTTGATATACTTGATCCAAGTCTTTATCCGAACTAAAATTAACTCCCAAATCGGTAACGTAACCTGAATTTAATCCATACACCCATCCGTGAATAGTTACCTCTTGCCCATGTTTCCATGCTGATTGGATTATTGAGGTTTTTGCCAAGTCAAAAACTTGCTCTTTTACATTGATTTCAACAAATGCATTAAAACGTTTCGTTTCATCTTCAATAGCATCTAAATACTTATCATGCAATCGATAAACATCTTTGATATGGCGAATCCAGTTATCAATAATACCAATAGAATCATTCCCCATAGCCGCTTTTACACCACCACAACCATAATGACCACATACAATAACATGTTTCACTTTTAAAACATTTACAGAGTAATCCAATACACTCAACATATTCATATCAGAATGAATTACCATGTTAGCAATGTTTCTATGAACAAAAACCTCCCCTGGTTTAGCTCCAATTATTTCATTTGCAGGTACACGACTATCCGAACAACCAATCCATAATAGTGGTGGATGCTGCCCTTTTGCTAAATCTTTAAAGTATTCTGGGTCTAAATCTAATTGCTCTTCAACCCATTTTTTATTATTGTCTAATATTTTTTTATAAAAATCACTCATTTTAGTTTTTTAATATCTGTTAATTAGTTAGCTGTAAACAATATAAAGCCATATTGACTTTTTACGTTTTTAAAATTACGAATTATTCTGAGAAACTACCATTAACAACCTTTTTTTCGACCATTTCTCTTTTGATAAAATCATAATGATGCTCAATCGAAACATGATTTTGAGATTCGTGGGTATTTTCTAAGGCGTATTCTTTTTTGAATCCAATTAGTTTTACATTGATATTATCATCAATAGCTCTTGTGGTTTTAAATTCATGTATCAAATCCAAAATATCATGAGCTATGTAAACAGTATCTTTTGCATCTATAACTACTTTACTATTCTTAGGTATTCCCGCTAAAGTGATCTTAATAGCAGCTTTATTCAAGAAAGAAACTTCTTGAGCTAAATCGATGTGAATGATATCCCCATCAACATACTCATTTTTTCTAAAGCTATAAGCTCTTTTAAGGTTCCCTCTCAATATAAACACAACACTAATGATGATTCCTAAAACAACACCTTTCAACAAATCAGTAAACACCACTCCTAAAAAAGTAGCTATAAAAGGTAAAAATTGGTATTTACCATAACTCCAAAAATGTTTGAAAGTTGCCGGCTTAGCCAATTTATATCCAACTAAAATCAAAACAGCTGCCAGTGTAGCCAAAGGAATTTTATTTAAAATAAAAGGAATTGTCAATACGCATACCAACAACAAAACACCATGAATTATTGCCGATAATTTTGTTTTTGCTCCAGCAGAATTATTAGCTGAAGTACGAACCACTACAGACGTAAGAGGCAAACCACCAATCAACGAACAAACAATGTTCCCAATACCTTGAGCTTTTAATTCGACATTTGTATTAGTAAAACGTTTATGAACATCCATTCTATCGGCCGCTTCAATACACAAAAGAGTTTCTATAGAAGCAACAATAGCAATCGTTAAACCAACTGTCCAAACTTTTGGGTTCAAAAGTCCATTGAAATTTGGAGTTACAATAATTGCTTTAAATTCTTCAACTGTTGTTGGCATTGGCAATGTAACTAAATGTTCTTTAGCAATAGCCAATGAACTTCCCGTTGAAATAAAAAATTCATTCAAAAGTATTCCGACAGCGACTGCAACCAAGGCACCTGGCACTAATTTTAATTTCTTTAAAGCAGGAACTTTATCCCACAAAATTAAAATACCAATTGAAACTGAAGCAATCAAAATAGCTCCCAAATGCAAATGATTAAAAATATCAAAGAAAGCAGAAAAGGTATTATCTCCAGTGGTTTGAGCAAATGCTTGGTCTCCCTCGTAATCAGCATCGTATCCAAAAGCGTGTGGTAGTTGTTTCATTATAATAATGACCCCGATACCTGCTAACATTCCTTCAATAACGTTGGTTGGGAAATAATTAGAAATACTTCCTGCTCTTAGCAAACCCAAGGATAATTGAATAAGTCCGGCTATAAAAACGGCAGTTAAAAAGACATCAAAGCCTCCTAAATCAGTAATTGCAGTCAATATAATTGCAGTTAAACCCGCAGCAGGTCCTGAAACGCTTATTTGAGATTGACTCAAATATCCGACCACAATACCACCAACTATTCCAGTAATAATTCCTGAAAACAAAGGGGCTCCAGAAGCCATGGCGATTCCTAAACAAAGTGGCAAAGCCACCAAAAAAACTACTAAACCAGATGCAAAATCCGATTTAAAGTGTGCGAAAAGATTAGTTTTATTTGACATAAAATTGAAAATTAAAATTGAAAAAAAAACACTACAACTATGTAATGACAGATACCAATTATATTCGGCATCTTAAAAATCTCTTATCATTTCAATAGTATTATTAATAAAACTAATTAAATCAGTGTTATGTATCGGGAACGAAAAACACTGATTATTCTTAGTATAAGATATTAAATAGTAAATATTTCTAATTAAAATCAGACAAATAAATACCATAAAATATCAATAACATATTAACCATTAGTTTATTAAAATCAATAACAAACTAACGTTCAACTACAAATGATAATGAAAGTGGGGAGTTATAAAACTATAAGAAGTTTGGAGGAGGAATAAATATAGAAGCGCTTATTAAATCATGCTTCGATAAATTTTCAAAAATGATAAGTCCAGATCCTTTTTTTAAAACCAAAAAAGAAATTTCTAAAAAAGAATAGAAAGTATAATCCTTTTTATCATGTTTTATTTCTTCACTAGAAGAAGAACTATTTCCACAAAGACTAGTTTTATCTTTATCTTTTTCTAAACACACCGCAATTGTTGGTGCTATCAAGAAAAAAACAAATAACAATAATACTATGCTTGCAAAAATTTTCATTAAACAAAAATATGTGATAGTACCTGAACAAAAAAATTAGTTTTATAAAATTAATCTATTTTTAACACAAAAAATAGCCTAAAAAACACATAGTATCTCTTAGGCTACTCTATTTTGAAGTATTCAGATTACAAACTTTCTTCCAGCCAAGCTTTCATCATCCAAATTGTTTTTTCTTGCTCGACAATAAAATCACTCATCATAGAATTAGTTCCTTCATCATTAATTTCAGAAGCCTGACTTAAAATTTGTCTTTCAATTTTCAATAATTCAGATAATGATGTTACAATTAATTGAATACTTGCTTCGTCATTTGAAATGTTTTTTGCAACTGGTAATTGATTGAATTTTAGATAATCCTCAAAAGTATGTAATGGTCTTCCTCCGAGTGTTAGAACTCTTTCGGCAATTAAATCAATTTTCAATTGAGAATCATTATATAATTCCTCAAATTTAAGATGCAAATCAAAGAAACGTCTTCCTCTAATATTCCAATGCAAGCCTCTTAAACTTTGATAATAAACTTGATAATTTGACAATAATACATTCAATTCAACAATTATAACTTCTGATTCTTTTACTGGTAACCCTAATACATTAATTTTCATATTACTTTTATTTTGCCCCTCAATGGTTTGAGAGTTATTAACTTTTAATTTTATTTATATCAAAATTCTACAATTAGTCCAAAAAACAACTATAAATTAAATTGATTGTTTTTATATTTGCATAAAAATATACTATCTAATGACGATCACACAACTGAAATATGTACTAGCTGTAGCAGAGCATAAAAATTTCACTCTTGCAGCCGAAAAATGTTTTGTTACTCAGCCGACACTAAGTATGCAAATTCAAAAAATTGAAGAAGAACTTAACATTCAAATTTTTGACAGAACCAAAAAACCAATACAGCTTACAGATATCGGCCAAAAAATTGTATCTCAAGCCAAAAATATTGTCAATGAAGCCGATCGAATTCAAGACATTGTAGAACAGCAAAAAGGTTTTATCGGGGGTGAATTCAGACTTGGCATTATTCCAACTATCATGCCGACATTGTTGCCAATGTTCTTGAATAATTTCATCAAAAAATATCCGAAGGTAAAGTTAATCATTGAGGAGCTAAATACCGAAGAAATTTTAATAAAATTAAAGAATGGAAATCTAGATGCTGCCATTGCTGCGACACCACTTGAGGATGAAAAAATAAAAGAAATCGTTCTTTATTTTGAACCTTTTGTTGCTTATATTCCAGAAAACAATGCTGTTTTTCAAAAAGAAGAAATTGAAGTTGATGACTTAAATATCAATGAAATTCTACTTCTTCAAGATGGACATTGCTTTAGAGATGGTATTTTAAACTTGTGCAAAAATCGAAATGAAACTGGATTAAAACCTTTCCAGATAGAAAGCGGTAGTTTTGAAACATTAATAAAACTAGCTGATGAAGGTTTAGGTACAACTCTACTTCCCTATTTACACACTTTAGATTTAAAAGATTCAGATAAATTAAAACTAAGACAGTTTAAAGAACCAAAACCAGCACGTGAAGTCAGTTTGATTTACCCCAAAAGTGAATTAAAAATTCAAATAATTGATGCTCTGAGGAGTACAATTTCTGGAGTAATAAAAGGAGCAATAGTTTTCCAAAATGTTCAAATTATTAGCCCACTTTCGAAAAAATAATAATCAAAAAAAAAAAAAAAAAAGGAACCAATTTGGTTCCTTTTTAATTATAAGTACCTTATTTAAAAAAAATCTATAAATAAGGTCAAAACATTTTTATTGCTTTTTTAATAGCTTTAAATAAAACATATAATCAAAGCTCACCCTTTCGAGTACCGATTTGCTCAATCAGAAATCATTTCAAGATTTAACAAAAAGGCTTAAATATTCAAATTAGTAAACAGTGACAAAAGTATTTAAATAATTTTATCATTCAAAGAAAATCCATCCATAAAAAACACAAACTACCGATAAAACACATTTTTATAACTTTAAATCAAGAGATATATTACAAATGTGCTTTCCTTATCAAAAGAACAGCTATAAAAAAAAAGAGGAATCAACTTTTTGATTCCTCTTTTTTTTATGAATTAACAATTAACAAACATTGTTTCAATTCTGGTTTTTCGATTGTAAAGTCAAACAGCCATTCTCTTAACTGATCTAATTCAAAAGGCAATAACGTTCTTATTGCTTTTTCTAATTCTTTACAAAAAAGTACTGGATCAAAACTTACTCTTTCTAGTACTGATTTTGTGTAATCAAACATTATTTTAGACATAACAAACTAAGATTTTGGGGTTAGATCTCGATTATTTAACATGGAGTAAATATACAAGTTTTAAATATATGATTGTTATTTTTAACACAGAAATAGCAAAATTATAACGTTTTCGTAGCTAAATTCTAGCCTCAAAAAGGAAATGAAAATTATTTTCTAACTCTGAACATTTCTCTTTTCCCTGGAGGTCCAGCTAACTTTTCGACAGTAAATCCAACTTCAATCATATTCCTTTTTATAACACCTCTTGCCGCATAAGTTACTAATACTGAATTTGGTTTAAGTGCTCTATACATTCTTTCAAAAACCGAAACACTCCATAATTCTGGTTGAACACGATAGCCAAAAGCATCAAAATAAATCAAATCAAATTTTTCTACATCATCAATTTCTTCAAAAAATTGTTTTCTTTTAGTCAATGCAAAATTTTCAGATAAATCATGCTTGTCTTCCCAATCAATACTATGCATTTTATCAAAAATCACTTTAGATTCTAAAGCATTCAATTCGTCCAAATAATTCATGGATTGCAACTCTTCTTTCGAAATCGGATAAGCTTCAACACCTACATAATCAATAATCTGATTTAAATCTTTAGCTTCTAAATAAGTAATAAAGGAGTTTAAACCAGTTCCAAAACCAATTTCTAAAATAGAAACCTTTTGATTTGGAAATAAAGCCAATCCATTTTTAATAAACACATGCTTAGCTTCTTGAATTGCACCATGTTTAGAATGATAACATTCGTCCCAATCTTTGATATGAATTGTCGTCGAACCATCTGATGTACGTATAATTTCTCTTTCCAAAGTATCTTTTTTATAACAATATAGCGTTTCGATACACAATATTGCTTTCAAAATTAAATAAAAGAATTTCTTATCATCAATTAAAAGCTAGATTTTTTTAGATAATCTACAGAATTTAACGCCATTTTATAAATAAAATTACACAATAATTAAATCACAATTAAACGCCATATTTAATGTCATTTTGACAACATTTTATCTGAATTTTGTTTAATTTTGCAAACAGGAATAATAGGTTTACGAAAATCATATTTTTTTATAATCATTAAACTAAACAACTCTTTTTTTAAAATAATACACATTAATTATGAGTACTACTCAAACTAACAAAATAGAGACAATAAAAGCAGTTACTTCAAAAATAAATGAAGTTGATTTTGATAATTTATCATTCGGATCTGTATTTACAGATCATTTATTAGAATGTGATTTCGTCAATGGGGAATGGAAACAACCAGTCATTAAACCTTATGCGCCTTTATTACTTGATCCATCTTCAAGAGTATTTCACTATGGTCAAGCTATTTTTGAAGGGATGAAAGCGTACAAAGATAAAAATAATGACATTTGGCTTTTTAGACCAGAGGAAAACTATAAACGTTTCAATTCATCTGCTGTAAGAATGGCGATGCCAGAAGTTCCTGAATTTGTTTTTATGGAAGGTTTGAAACAATTACTGAAATTAGATCAGGATTGGGTAAAAAATGAAAACGGAAGTACTATGTACATTAGACCTTTCATGATTTCTACAGGAATTGGTGTTGTAGCAAATCCATCAGATAATTATAAATTCATGATATTATTATCTCCTGCAAAAGCATATTATTCCGGAGATGTTAAAGTATTGATCGCTGAGCATTTCAGTAGAGCTGCAAACGGAGGTATTGGTGCTGCAAAAGCTGCTGGTAACTATGCTGCGCAATTCTATCCAACAACATTAGCAAACAAAGAAGGTTTTCAACAAGTAATCTGGACAGATGATGCTACTCATACTAAACTTGAAGAAGCTGGAACGATGAATGTGTTTTTTAGAATAAACGACACTTTATTGACTGCTCCTGTGAGTGAAAGAATTTTGGACGGTGTAACCAGAAAAAGCCTTATTGATATGGCTAAAAAAGAAGGAATCAACGTAGAGGTTCGTCCTGTATTGGTTTCTGAATTAGTTGAAGCATCACAAAAAGGAACTTTAAAAGAAATATTTGGAGCAGGAACTGCAGCTGTAGTAAGCCCAATTTCTGGTTATTCATACAAAGAAGTTTTTTATGAATTACCAAAAATCGAAAACTCTTTTGCTTCATTGTTAAAAGAAAAACTTACAAATTTACAAAACAAACTAGTTGAAGATACTTTTGGCTGGACTGTTAAAATTTAAGTTTTTGTTTAAAAGTTAAAAAAAGGTTTAAAGTTGTCGAGAATAACAACTTTAAACCTTTTTTTTATGGCGATTATCCTCAAATTTAAACTTTTAAACTTTTAAACTTTTAAACTAAAAAAGTATCTTCGAGAAATCAGGCTTGAAATAATTTGGTCCTTTCATCACTTTACCGTCTTCTCTATAAATAGGATTACCATCTTCTCCCAATTTGCTCATATTACTACGCTGAATTTCATCAAAAACTTCTTCAATTTTGTGTTGTAAGCCGTGTTCAATAATAGTTCCGCATAAAATATACATCATATCTCCTAAAGCATCCGCAATCTCTACTAAGTCATTATTTTTGACTGCTTCGAGATACTCTTCGTTCTCTTCTTTCATTAAATTATAACGAAGTTCTTTTTTACTTTCTCCCAAATCTGCAATTGGGGTTTCGCTATGTCCTATTCTAAATGCCGTATGAAATTCCTTAACAGCGTTGATTTGTTTTTGCATCCTTTATAATTATTGATTTGAATCGGAAAATTAACAACTATTTCTAAACTATTGACTAAATTTGCCGAAAAATTATTCAAACATGTTTAGCCAAGGCCAATTAGTATTTGCATTATGTTTTTTTATAGCTTTTGTCATCACAATGGTATTTGCATATCGAAAAGACGCCAACCTACACAAAGTTTTTTACAAAGGAAATTATAAAATATTAATTGGTTTTTTGATATTTATTGGACTTCTTTTTGTTATCAAAATTTATTTTAAGCATTAAAAAAAGTTACTAAGTGCTAAGTACCTAAGTTACTAAGATTAAAAAAAAAGTTTAAGATTGCTACTTGTAACAACCTTAAACTTTTTTTAAACTTTACTTCAAAGTAAATAAGCTTAGAAACTCAGCAACTTTTAAAAAAACTAATTTTCCAAAGGTAAGAATCCATATTTTTTAGAATATTGCAACATTTGTTCAGCAAATGTCTTTGGCTGTTGAATTTCTATTGCGATTATTTCGCCTTTGGCATTCAATTTAGGAACTAAAACAGGATTCACGAAACCGCTATATGGCGCATCCGGAAATTGTTTGTTTCTCTCCAAAACTTCAGCATGTATTTTTTGATCTACTTTTACACCATAGTTTTCAACTAATGCTTTTCCAGCTTCGTAATCACCCTCTGATTTAATTCTCTGAACTTCTTTCAATAACTGTCCAAATAAATCATGCAATTTATCATAATCAGTAATGTTAAAATAAGTTTTACCATTGCGGGTAATCTTTTCAATAACATTATCTTTTTTACCTTTTTCAAAAACCCAAGCACTTACCCATTGGCGGTTTCTCATGTGAGCTTCTTCAATATTAGCACCTAATTCCAAACGAATCAACTGCATCATTAATCCATTTCTGATGTAATTATCGTAGCATTGCATTCCTAATTCTTTCCAATTATCCACTAACCCAATTTCTTGAATTTTTGGATTGTATAAATAGTATAATCCTACTAAATCAGCTCTTCCTTCTTCAAGTGTTGAAGCATAATTTTTCAACGTTTCTTTTGGAGTTCCAACACCAGGATTGATTTGACCTGAGGCATGCCCTACGACTTCATGTAAAGACGTATGCAATTTACTTCCCAATTCACCGTATTTTTGAGCTAATCTTATTTCTTCATCATCATTAGCAAATTCCTGCAATCTTCCTTTACCACCTGCTTTGTTATATGAATCTATAATATTTCCTAGTGAAACAGATTTAGAACCATGCTCTGCACGAATCCAATCGGCATTTGGTAAGTTCACCCCAATTGGTGTACTTGGTGATGAATCTCCTGATTCTCCAGCAACAATAACTGTTTTATACGAAACACCGACTACATTTTTCTTTTTGTGTTCTGATGCCAATGGAGAATTATCTTCAAACCATTGAGCATTTTTAGAAACAACTTCCATTTTTTTAGACATATCGAAATCCTTAATTTGAACAACACCTTCGTAAGAACCTCTATAGCCTAACGGATCATTATATACCTCAATAAAACTGTTGATGTAATCAATATTCCCTTCTGTAGCTTGCAACCAAGCGATATTGTAATCATCCCAAGTTTTTAAATCTCCTGTTTTATAATATTTAATTAAAAGTCCGATAGCATCTCCCTGCCTCTTATTCTCAGCTACTTTTTGAGCTTTTTCTAACCAAAAAATAATTTTATCAATCGCTGGTCCGTACATTCCGCCACTTTTCCAAACTTTTTCTTCTAATTGACCATTGGCATTTCGAACCAACTTAGAATTTAAACCAAATGAATATGGCTTTTTAGGGTCTGGACTTATTTTTTTAGCATAAAAAGCCTCTACTTCTTTTTGAGTAATTCCTTTGTCGTAAAAATTAACAGCAGAACTTTCCAGTAAACCTTTGGCAGCATCAAGATTTACTTTTTTAGCATCAACATCATTGAATAAAATTTCAACAATTTCAGGAGCTAAAGAAGTTTTTGTAGTTTTGAGTAAAGTATTAAAATAAGTCTTTGAAAAATCCGGCTTCATCTTATCACTTGAATAATGATGATGAATTCCGTTTGAGAACCAAATTCGTTTTAGATAAATTTCAAAATTTTTCCAATCAGCAGTAGTTTTATTTCCTTTGTAATTTTGATAGATATTTTCTAATGCTTTACGGATTTTCAAGTTGTATTTATAATTTTGATCCCACATTATGTCACGTCCTGAAGTTCCAGCTTGTGTTAGATAATACACTAGCTCTTGCTCTTTCAAAGTAAGATTTTCCCAGCCCGGAATTTGGTAACGCAAAACTTTTATATCCGAAAATTGTTCTACGAAAAAGTCGAAAGGCACATTTGCAGCTGACTTTGTTGCTGTAATTTTAGCATTTTGCGCATTCGCAGCTATTGAAATTGCAAAAGTCATGAAAAGACTTATTTTCTTAATTAACTTCATTATTTTTATTTTAGATATTAAACAAACAAATACACATCAAATATACAGCTTCTTTAAATATACAATAAAATTAAACCTTAAAATAATCAGTAATTTATATATTCCTTAATTTATAAAAAATTTTTCTCACACTCAAACACAATATAACCTAGCCAATTCGTTTTTAAAACACACTTCACCCACACCCATTATACAATAACCAATAGCACTTCTGGTCGCTGTCACATTTTATCAAATCATATTGTAGTATAATTAATTTAATTTTTAACTTTACAACAGAAAAATCACCTATACTATTATGAGAATTATTAAATATCTTTTTCTTCTACTTCTATTGAGCTTTGTGGCACTCACGATATATATTGCTACCCAAAAAGGAAATTTTACAATAGAAAGCAGTAAAGTAATTAATTCTCCAAAAGCTACGGTTTTTAACTATGTAAATGATTATAAAAACTGGCCGAAATTCAACTCTTGGATTTCCTCAGATGCCTCAATGCAATCATCATTTTCACCAACAACAATAGGAAAAGGAAGTTCTTTCACATGGGAAGGAAATAAAGATATTGGTACAGTTCAGACTTTATACACCAAAGGAAACGACAGTATTGTACAAAAGATGGAATTTAACGAAACATCTTCTGATGTATATTGGAGTTTTAAAGACACTGTAGGCGGAACAAAAGTAACTTGGAAATCTGTTGGAAAAATGAATTTTATGTTGAAAGTGAGTTCGTTTTTCAACTTAGGTACAAAAAACACCTTATCTAAAGTTTATGATAAAAGCTTAGCTAATCTTGACAAAACACTAGATTTTGAGAATTCTACTTTTAATGTAAAAGTAAATGGGATAGTAAGAAAACTAGAAACATATTATTTAAGACAATCCTTTACTAGTAAAATATCTGATATTACCAGAAACGCCAATATTATTTTTCCAAAAATCATTGCTTTTTGCAAACAAAACAATATCAAACAGAATGGAAAACCTTTTATCATTTATCACAATTACGATACTATCAAAGATTTGACAAGAGTTTCTTTTTGTATTCCTATAAAAGAACAAATATTCACTAGCGAAGGAAGTGATATATTATCTGGAAAATTAATCGCTTTTGATGCCTTGAAAACAAGTTTAAAAGGAAACACCATTTATAGAGACAAAGCTTTGGCTGAAACAGCAGCTTATACAATAACTAATCATATTTTAACAGGCTCTACTTTTTCTCATTTAGAAATTTTTACAATAGGCAAAAACGAAACTCTTAGCCCTTCAAAATGGCTAACAGAAATGTATTTCCCTATAAAACCAAAAGAGAAAAAAGTTGTTCCGATCTACAAGAAAGTAGTTAAAGACTCTACCAAGTTTACTCCCTCTACTGTTAAACACGAAGACGAATTCGAATTTTAATTTATTTTTAAATTGAATTAAACCTTTTCTATTTATTTGCATCTAAACCGAAAATAAATCAAATTGCATAACGAGAAGGAATTCATTTTTAGTTTATTGAATCCACAAACGCAAAATCAGGCGTTTCAAAAACTCATGCAAGATTATCAGAAACCACTATATGTTCATGTTCGAAACATTGTTTTGAACCATGATGACGCTGATGATGTTTTACAGAACACTTTTGTAAAAGTGTTTCAAAATTTAAAAAACTTCAAAGGTGAAAGTAAATTATTTACCTGGATGTATCGGATTGCAACCAATGAAGCATTGACTTTTTTAAATCAAAAAGCAAAAAAAAGCGGAATATCGTCAGTTGAATTACAAAACAAAACAATTGATAATCTAAAAGCAGACATTTATTTTGATGGGGACGAAATTCAAATTAAATTACAAAAAGCAATTGCTGAACTACCCGAAAAACAACAATTAGTCTTTAAAATGAAATATTTTGAAGATTTGAAATATGAAGAAATATCAGAAATATTAGGAACATCAGTAGGCGCATTAAAAGCCTCTTATCATCATGCAGTAAAAAAAATAGAAACTTTTGTAACAACAAATTAAACCTTTTAAACAATGTCTAGTCAAATATTTAATTATCAAAAATTCATATTAAACTAAGACACTTTTTGATAAATAAAAAGAGATAAGTCAATTATCTTTTCATTAAAAAATAATACCATGAAGCCATTTAAATTAGACAACGGCACAAAAACAGATTCAGGATTTAAAATTCCAGACAATTACTTTGAAAATTTTCAAGCAAATGTGATGGAAAAAATTTCAAAAGAACCAGTAGCGAGAGAAACTAAAATAATATCCCTTTTTAGGAAAAGGAAAACTGCTTTAATGGCTGTTGCCGCAGTTTTGACACTTGCTTTAATTGTTCCTGCAATATATAAGGCAAGTACAAAAAATAAAGATCTTGACGCGACTACTATCGAAAATTATTTAGCCGAAGAAACTCATCTTAACCAAGATGAATTGATAGGCGAAATTGAGTCCAGAAGCGATATTATGATCCTAAATCCTAAAGAAATAGAAACACAAACGATTGAAGATATGCTAGTTTCTAATCCAAATATTGAAAACTTAGTCATTGAAAATCAAAATTAAAACAAACAATCATGAATTTAAAAAAACTACTCCCAATACTTTTTCTTTTTTTATCCTTTACTTTTTATGCTCAAAGCGATAAATCAAAAGATAAAAAAGAACAAATCAAAGCTATGAAAATTGCTTTTTTAACTACAGAATTAAATCTGACTACTAGTGAAGCTGAAAAATTCTGGCCCCTTTATAATACTTTTGACGACAAACAATTCGAATTAAGACATCAAAAGATGAGAGGTTATTTCAAAAAAATGCAAGGTGACAATCTTGATAAAATGTCCGAGAAAGATGCCAATAATCTTTTAAATCAAATTGAAGACAATGAGGAAGACATATTCAATCTGAGAAAAAAATTCATAACCAATCTAAAAGAAGTTCTTCCTGCAGTCAAAATAATTAAACTAAAAAAAGCTGAAGAAGATTTCAACAGAAAACTACTTCAACAATATAAAGAGAAAGTTGCCAAATAAATTTGTATTAATTCAACAAACCCGTTTATTATTTTATAAACGGGTTTGTTTTTTTTTATTCAAAATACAATTGATTAAAAAACAAGAAATTAAAAACACATTATTCATCATAAACAACTAGAAAAAATCATATATATAATTTTACTTGAAATACATTGCTAATAATTCACATTTCTGGCACGGTTGTTGTTAAGATAATAATACAAACTAATTTAATTAAAAAGCCATGAAAACTAAACTTCAATTAACAGCAATAATAGCATCTTTTTTTGCATTTCAAGCGAACGCACAAAACACAACTACAGTAAGCGCTATGAATTCTGATATTAGCGATAACTTAGATTTGACAGCAGTATCGTCTATTTTTGGAGAATCTCAAAACTTAAATGATTTTGAAAGAAGATTGAATGATCCAAAACTTCAAATTTCAAATTTAGATTTAAATAACGATAATCGTGTTGACTATTTAAGAGTTATAGAATCTGTAGAAAACAATACACATGTAGTGGTAATTCAATCCGTAATTGGACGTGATTTATATCAAGATGTTGCTACTATAGAAATCGAAAAAGACAGACAAAATAAAGTATCAATTCAAATCGTTGGAAATACTTTCCTATTTGGATTAAACTATATCTATGAACCTACATATTGTTATACTCCTCAGATTTACGCTACTTTTTGGACTAACTATTACCGTCCTTATTATTCAACTTGGACTTGGAATTACTACCCGACTTACTATGTAGCTTGGAATCCATATCCAGTTTATAGATACAGACAAAATGTTTATGGTTGCATAAATTATCACAACACTTATAATTATGTAAACTATAGAAAATGTTACCGTGCTCCAGCGATTTATACTTCTTACAGCTGTAATAGTTATGAAAGAAGATATCCTGAAAATGCGTTTTCAAGAAGAAACAGTAATTATACTAACAGATATGAGTTAAATCAAAGAAGATACTCAAACAGTAACGAATTTAACGGTAGAGGTAAAATTGCTTCTAATAACAATTCTAGAAACAATAGTTATTACAACAATTCTCAAAGAGAATATAACCAAAATAGAACAAATTCTTCAAGAGATAATAATTCTAGAATAATTGAATATAAACCAAATTACAACCAAGACCGAACAAATTCTATAAGAGTAAACAACAATACTCCTAAGATTGAATACAGAACAGATAATAATCAAAACAATTCTAACTCATCAAGAGTTGAATCTCAAAGAGAATACAATCAAAATAGAGGGAATAATTCTAGAGAAAATTCAAACAAAAAAGAGTACTCTCAATCAATAGCTAATGCTCCAAGAGAAAACAACTCTCAAAGAGATTACTCACAAAACAGAGGTAATTCAGCCAGAGAAAATTACCCTCAAAGATCCGAACCTCAAAGAGATTACTCACAAAACAGAGGCAATTCAGCCAGAGAAATCAACACTCAAAGACCTGAACCTCAAAGAGACTACTCACAAAACAGAGGTAATTCAGTCAGAGAAAATACCCCTCAAAGACCTGAACCTCAAAGAGATTACTCACAAAACAGAGGCAATTCAGCTAGAGAAAATAACTCTCAAAAATCTGAACCTCAAAGAGGAAATGATTATGCTTCTAGAGGAAATAATAGAAGAATCTAAAACAATTTTAAAAAAAAACAGAAGTGGTTTAATATTCACATATTAAGCCACTTTTATTATTTTAATAAATAAGTCCATTTTTATTATTGAAAAATAGTAAATTTGACAAGTTTTTATAAAATAATAGATGAGCGCAACGCACAAAGACCTCCATAGTAAATTAACTCTAGGTGGTTTATTAATTTCTTTAGGAATTATTTATGGAGATATCGGAACCTCTCCATTATACGTAATGAAAGCCATACTTGGCGAATACATAATTAATGCCGATGTTGTTTTAGGAGGCGTATCTTGTGTGTTCTGGACCCTTACATTACAAACTACAATCAAATATGTACTTATAACATTAAGTGCTGATAATCACGGAGAAGGTGGGATTTTTGCACTCTATGCTCTGGTAAAAAAAACCAAAATCAAGTGGCTCATTGTCCCCGCAATTATAGGAGGAAGTGCCTTGCTTGCTGATGGAATCATTACTCCGCCAATTTCAATTTCGTCTGCTGTAGAAGGAATTAAAGAATTCAGACCTGAAATGGGGACTGATACAATTATGAAAATTGTTATTGGAATTCTAATCATTTTATTTACAATTCAACAATTTGGAACCAAACTCGTTGGTAAATTTTTTGCTCCAATGATGTTAATTTGGTTTGTAATGCTCGCTGTATTAGGAGTACATCAAGCGCTATTGCATCCTGAGGTTTTCAAAGCCATAAATCCATATTATGCTTACCAATTATTGTCAATCCATCCAGAAGGTTTTTTTGTATTAGGATTTGTTTTCCTATGTACAACTGGTGCTGAGGCATTATATTCGGACATGGGACATTGTGGAAGAAAAAATATTAGAATAAGCTGGATTTTTGTAAAAATAGCATTAGTACTAAATTACTTTGGACAAGCAGCTTATTTAATTCACCACGAAGGAGTTACTTTACAATCATTAGGAGGTGAATATGCCAATCCTTTTTATCTGATAATGCCAGCCTGGTTTAAACCTTTCGGAATAGTGATTGCCACAGTTGCTACAGTAATTGCATCCCAAGCACTTATCTCTGGTTCTTTCACTTTGATCAATGAGGCGATGCGATTGAGTTTTTGGCCAAAAGTCAGAATCAAATATCCTACTGAACTTAAAGGTCAATTATATATTCCTTCTATAAACTGGCTACTTCTGGCTGGTTGTATCGGAATCGTATTGCATTTCGAAAAATCTAGTAATATGGAACACGCCTATGGTTTAGCCATTATCCTATGTATGATAATGACTACCGTATTGCTAAATTTCTACTTGATAATGAAGCGTGTAAAATGGTACTTTTTTGTCCCATTAATAACGATTTACCTGTGTATAGAAATTAGTTTCCTTGCGGCCAATATTACAAAATTCGGCGAAGGAGGTTACGTTACTCTATTTATAGCCATGATGTTGATTGGGGTAATGACTGTTTGGTTTAGAGCCAAACAAATTAATAAAAGTTATACCAAATATGTAAAAATTGATGATTACAAAAAAGTACTAAGTGAACTAAGTGCCGATTTATCAATTCCTAAGTACGCTACACATTTAGTTTATATGACTAATGCAAATCGTAGTGATGAAATTGAGGAGAAAGTAATGTTTTCTATCCTTCAAAAAAGACCCAAAAGAGCTGATATTTACTGGTTTGTTCACGTAAATATTTTATCTGAACCTTACAAAACAGAATATAAAGTAAGAGAAATTCTTAAGGACGATTTATATAGAGTAGATTTCAATTTAGGTTTTAGAGAGCCTACCAAAATCAATCTGATGTTTAGAGAAGTAATCAGAGACATGGTTAAAAATGGTGAGGTAGATATTACTAGTAGATATGAATCTTTAAACAAAAACAACATCATTGGAGATTTCAAATTCGTATTATCTGAAAAATTCCTATCTCCTGACAGCGATTTATTGTGGCACGAAAAATTAATAATGAACTCTTACTTCTTTATTAAAAAATTAAGTTTATCAGAAGAAAGTGCTTTTGGTTTAGATAGTAGTTCTGTTAAAATCGAAAAATTCCCAATGGTACTTCATCCGCCAGAAAATATTGGACTAACAAGAGTTTTTGTTAAAGCCGAAAAATAATTCAAAAAACACTGTTTTCGAGCAGTGTTTTTTTTTGATTAAAATTTAAAATTTGGTTTTAATCAATAAATAGTACCTTTGCACTTCAATTATTCAAAATGAGATTACACAGAAATTTAGTTTATACCACTATCGACGCCCTTAATGCTATTTTCAACGAAGGAGAATATGCCGATAAAGTAGTAGCAAGATCCCTAAAAAAAGACAAACGCTGGGGAAGTTCCGATAGAAAATTTGTTGCAGAAACCATCTACGAAATTGTTCGTTGGAAAAGATTATACGCTGAAATTGCAGAAGTTAAAGAGCCATACGACAGAGACAATCTTTGGAGAATGTTTGCTGTCTGGGCAGTATTACGAGGGTATCCAATACCAGATTGGAGACAATTAGAAGGAACTCCGGAACGAAAAATAAAAGGACGTTTTGATGAACTTTCAAAAGTAAGAGCCCTAAAAGAATCTATTCCAGACTGGATGGATGAATTGGGTGTAAAGGAACTTGGCGAAAAAGTTTGGGCTACCGAAATTGCTGCTCAAAATCAACCTGCCAAAGTAATCCTGAGAGTAAACACCCTGAAAACTACCAAAGAAAACCTAAGAGCCATTTTGATGGATTTGAACATCGAAACTGAATTCTTAAAAGATCAGCCTGATGCTTTAGTATTAAAAGAAAGAGCAAATGTTTTCTTAACGGATGCATTCAAGCAAGGATTTTTTGAGGTTCAGGATGCCAATTCACAACTTGTTGCTCATTTCTTAGACGTAAAACCAGGCATGAGAGTTGTTGATACTTGTGCCGGAGCTGGAGGAAAAACGTTACACATTGCTTCTTTAATGGAAAATAAAGGGCAATTAATTGCAATGGATTTGTACGAAAGCAAATTAAAACAACTGAAACTTAGAGCCAAAAGAGACGGTGCTTTCAATATTGAATATCGTATTATTGACTCGACTAAAGTAATTAAAAAACTTCACGAAAGAGCCGACAGAGTTTTAATTGACGCTCCATGTAGCGGCTTAGGAGTTCTGAAAAGAAATCCTGATTCTAAATGGAAATTAAAACCAGAATTCATCGACAACATTCGTAAAGTACAATCGGAAGTTTTAGAAAGTTATTCTAAAATTGTAAAACCAGGTGGAAAATTAGTTTACGCTACCTGTTCGATTTTACCTTCTGAAAATCAAGAACAAGTGGCTCGTTTTCTGACAACAGATATTGGCAAACAATTTAATTTTATAAAAGAACACAAAATATTAGCCTCAGAATCTGGTTTTGACGGATTCTATATGGCTTTGTTAGAGCGCAAGGTTTAACAATTGCAAAACTCAAAAAAAACTCCAACTTCTTATTTGAAATTGGAGTTTTTTTTATGCCATCAAAATTTAAACTTTTTTATCAATCTCAATAATTTCTAAATTCTTAATAGCATCGCCATCAATTACAAAACGAAGCATCGTTCGTACCTGATGAAAACCACTTTTCCCTGCAGCGCCAGGATTCATATGAAGCAAATTATTCTTTTTATCAAAAATCACTTTTAAAATATGCGAATGTCCGCATATAAATAATTTGGGAGGATTTGTCGCCATTTCATCCTTCAAAGCCGGATTGTATTTCCCTGGATAACCGCCAATATGAGTAATCCAAACATCGACACCTTCGCAGAAAAAACGATTGTGCAAAGGAAATTCCAAACGCGCTTTCGCATCATCAATATTTCCATACACACAACGCAATGGTTTCAACGCTTTTATCGTATCTGTCACAACCAAATCCCCAATATCGCCTGCATGCCAAACCTCATCAGCCTGATTTACATATTTTAAAATAGTATCATCAATGTGACTATGAGTATCAGAAAGGAGGAGAATTTTTTTCATATTTTTAGGAGCTATTTCCTGCTATCCGCTGTATCTTTTCTTTTTTAAAGAAAAAAAGAAAAGGATGCCGCTTCTATCAGGGCTAGGGCATTTCAGCAAAAATAGACATTCTAGTTTTAAATAAAAAACGAGCAAACAAGATACATTCTTTGTAAATTTGCACGATTAATTCTTTTACCAAATATTTTCAGCATTCATCCGATTACTGAGAACCGAAAACTAAAACTTACTTTGAGGTATTTTATAAAATTAGCTTACAACGGCACAAAATATAACGGTTGGCAAATACAACCCAACGCTCCTTCTGTTCAGGAAACACTGAACAAAGCTTTTTCTATTATTCTGAACTCAGAGATAAATTTGATGGGCGCTGGAAGAACAGATACTGGAGTTCATGCCAAAGAAATGTATGCACATTTTGATTTTGATACTATTCTAGACACACCAAATCTAATTCACAAGCTCAATTCTTTTTTACCAAAAGACATTGTTATCTATGATATCTTTAAAGTTGCTGATGATGCTCATACTCGTTTTGATGCTACCAAAAGAACGTATGAATACCACATCAATACTTTTAAAGATGCTTTTCTTCAGGAGCAAAGTTGGTACTTTCATCAAAAATTGGATTTGGATTTAATGAATCAAGCGGCAAGTTTGTTATTAAAACATACCGATTTTCAATGTTTTTCAAAAGTAAACACAGATGTAAATACCTTTGATTGTAGTATATTTGAAGCGCATTGGACACAAGAAAATGACAAATTGATTTTTACCATTTCGGCTAATCGTTTTTTGAGAAATATGGTTCGGTCAATTGTGGGAACTCTAATTAATATTGGCTTGCACAAAATCACATTAGCCGATTTCGAAAAAATTATTGAAAGTAAAAACAGAGAAAAAGCTGGTTTTTCAGTTCCTGCACATGGATTGTATTTGACGAAGATAGAATATGATTATTTGTAGCGAAGACGAAAGAAAATAGAATAAAGAACAAGGATCTAAGCGAACAAATAAGGATAAAAATCCTAAAAAATAAAAATGGAAGCAAAAGCATTTGACACCCGATTATTTAAAAGAATATTAAAATATACAAAACCCTATCAATTGCGTTTTAATGGGGTAATCGCATTTGCTATTTTCTTATCAATTTTTGCAGCGCTTCGCCCCTATTTATTGAAACAAACCGTTGATAGTTATATTCAGCCTAAAGACCAAAATGGTCTATTGATTTATATCACGTTAATGGGAATTGTACTTCTGCTTGAAGTTTTCTCTCAATTTTTCTTTGTGTATTGGGCGAATTGGTTGGGACAAGATATTGTAAAAGATATTAGGGTAAAACTATTCAAACACATTTTGAGCTTCAGAATGAAATATTTTGACCTAGTTCCTGTAGGGCAATTGGTAACTCGCTCGGTTTCCGATATTGAAGCGATTGCCCGTATTTTCAGCCAGGGATTGTTTATGATTATAAGTGATTTGATGAAAATGCTGGTGGTACTTATTTTTATGTTTTACATGAACTGGAAACTGACTTGGATTGTCATAGTCGCGATGCCGATTTTGGTGTATGTTACCCGAATTTTTCAAAAAAAGATGCAGGTAGCTTTCGAAGAAGTACGAACTCAAATTGCTAATATGAACTCTTTTGTACAAGAAAGAGTTACAGGAATGAAAATCGTTCAGCTATTTCATCGCGAAGATATTGAAGCCGAAAAATTCCGCCTTATCAATGACAAACACAATAAAGCCTGGATAAAAACCATTTTATACAACTCCATCTTCTTCCCTATTGCCGATATTATTTCGTCATTGACGCTTGGTTTTATTGTACTATACGGAGGATTTCACATCTTGGATGGAGATAAATTTACCACTTTTGGAGATTTATTTTCATACACCATGTTTATCGGAATGTTATTTAATCCTTTGCGTCAAATTGCCGATAAATTCAATGAAATGCAATTGGGAATGATTGCTGCGAATCGTGTTTTTGACATATTGGACACTCAGGATCAAATTCAAGATACCGGAACTATTGAAGCACCACTTTTTGATGGGGCCATTCGTTTTGAAGATATTCATTTTGGTTACATTCCAGAAGAAGAAGTTATAAAGGGAATTAGTCTTGACGTAAAAGCGGGACAAACCATTGCTATTGTTGGTTCTACAGGTGCTGGAAAATCTACTATTATCAATTTGCTGAATCGTTTTTATGAAATTAATAGCGGTTCAATATTCATCGATAATCATAATATTGAGAATTACACGTTAAGTTCTTTACGAAAACAAATCGCCGTAGTATTACAAGATGTGTTTCTTTTTGCAGACACCATTTACAACAATATAACACTTAACAATCCCGAAATTACCCGAGAGCAAGTTATCAATGCTGCGCAAAAAATTGGCGTTCATCATTTCATTATGAGCTTACCTGATAATTATGATTTTGATGTAAAAGAACGAGGCGTGATGTTATCTTCGGGACAACGGCAATTGATTGCTTTTTTGAGAGCTTATGTTAGTAATCCAAGTATTCTTATTCTGGATGAAGCAACCTCATCTATAGATACTTATTCTGAAGAATTAATTCAGCGTGCCACCGAAACTATTACCAAAGGAAGAACATCAATTGTTATTGCGCATCGTTTGGCGACCATTGTCAACGCTGATAAAATCGTTGTAATGGACAAAGGTCATATTGTAGAACAAGGAACGCATCAGGAATTAATAAACCAAGAGAAAGGATATTACAAAAACTTGTATGATTCGCAGTTTAGTACGTCTAATTCAGATACTTTTTTATAACAAAATGTAACAAAACTTTGTACCTGCTAATTTTTCCATAATCAAATAAATCATTAAATTCGCAATCTCAATTTAGTATTACAATAATCTTTAAAATGAAATGTGTTTTTCATGTTCCATTTTTATTAATTAACAATAAATACAAATAATGACACGAGCGAAAGCGACTGCATTTCATCAATATTAAACAAATAAAAAACATTGAAATGAAATACGATATTATAGTTTTAGGAAGTGGACCTGGAGGATATGTTACAGCAATTAGAGCCTCTCAATTAGGATTTAAAGTGGCTGTAGTTGAAAAAGAAAACCTAGGTGGTGTATGTCTAAACTGGGGATGTATCCCAACCAAAGCGTTACTAAAATCGGCTCAGGTTTTTGATTACTTAAAACACGCTTCAGATTACGGACTAACTGTAAAAGAATTTGATAAAGATTTCTCTGCTGTTGTTGGCAGAAGTAGAGGTGTTGCTGAAGGAATGAGCAAAGGTGTTCAATTCTTGATGAAAAAAAATAAAATTGACGTTATTGAAGGTTTTGGAAAGCTAAAACCAGGAAAAAAATTAGACGTTACTGATAAAGACGGAAAAGTTACTGAATACAGTGCTGATCATATTATTATCGCTACTGGTGCTCGTTCTCGTGAGTTACCAAATTTACCTCAAGATGGAGTAAAAGTAATTGGTTACCGTCAGGCAATGACTTTGCCAAATCAACCAAAATCTATGATTATTGTTGGTTCTGGAGCGATTGGAGTTGAGTTTGCTCACTTCTATAACTCTATGGGAACTGATGTAACAATCGTAGAATTTATGCCAAATGTAGTTCCTGTTGAAGACGAAGATATCTCAAAACAATTTGAGCGTTCTTTGAAAAAATCTGGAATCAAAATCATGACTAACTCTTCTGTAGAGCGTATCGATACTGCAGGTGCTGGTGTAAAAGCATTTGTTAAAACTGCAAAAGGAGAAGAAGTTCTTGAAGCTGACATCTTATTATCAGCTGTTGGAATCAAAACTAACATCGAAAATATCGGATTGGAAGAAGTTGGAATCGCTGTTGACAGAGACAAAATCTTAGTAAACGCTTTCAATGCAACTAACATCCCTGGATATTATGCAATTGGAGACGTAACTCCTGGTCAGGCTTTGGCTCACGTAGCTTCTGCTGAAGGAATCAACTGTGTGGAGAAAATCGCTGGATTACACGTTGAACCAATCGATTACGGAAACGTTCCTGGTTGTACTTATGCTACTCCAGAAATCGCTTCTGTTGGTTTAACTGAAAAGCAAGCTAAAGAAAAAGGATACGAATTAAAAATTGGTAAATTCCCATTCTCAGCTTCTGGAAAAGCTAAAGCTGCCGGGAATGCTGATGGTTTTGTAAAAGTAATTTTTGATGCTAAATATGGCGAATGGTTAGGATGTCACATGATTGGTGCTGGTGTTACTGATATGATTGCTGAAGCAGTTGTAGCTCGTAAACTAGAAACTACCGGACACGAAATCCTTAAATCTATCCACCCTCACCCAACAATGAGTGAAGCGGTTATGGAAGCTGTAGCTGATGCTTACGGAGAAGTAATTCACTTGTAATAAAAAAACCAAACCGTGTAGAGATGCACTGCGTTTATAAAAACAATTTAAAATCCGTTTTGTGAAAACAAAGCGGATTTTTTTTTCGAATCTTTTTAAAAATAAGCGTTCAGATTTAAAATGTTATATTTTTAATAATTCGGATTTTGGACACCAATTACTGTTTCGTCCCCCAGTCATTATATGTATTTTTGCAAAAAAAAAAATTAAAAGGCAACTGTCTTTAAAAAATACAAGTAAAATAACTAAAACACAATTATAGCATGAGAAGTGATGAAGTAAAAAAAGGATACCAAAGAGCTCCGCATAGATCATTATTTAGAGCAACAGGATTAGTTGATGAAGATTTTGACAAGCCATTTATTGGAGTTGCCAATTCATTTATTGAAATTATCCCTGGACACTTTTTTTTAGACAGAGTTGCCAAAATTATAAAAGAAGAAATTAAAGCAAATGGATGCGTTCCGTTTGAATTCAACACTATTGGTGTCGATGATGGAATTGCGATGGGTCATGACGGAATGTTGTTTTCATTGCCTTCAAGAGAGCTTATCGCTAACTCCATTGAAACGGTTATGAATGCGCATAAATTAGATGCCATGATCGCTATTCCAAACTGTGATAAAATTGTACCTGGAATGATTATGGGAGCCTTGCGTGTTGATGTTCCAACGATATTCGTAAGTGGCGGACCAATGAAAAAAGGGCATACCAAAGACGGTGTACCAATTGACCTTGCGACTGCTTTTGAAGCTGTTGGAAAATTCGAAGCGGGCGAAATGAACGAGGAAGAACTAAAAGACATCGAATGCAACGCTTGCCCTAGTGGAGGAAGCTGCTCTGGAATGTTTACCGCCAACTCCATGAATACCCTTATGGAAGCAATGGGAATTGCGTTACCTGGAAACGGAACGATTTTGGCACTTACAAAGGAGCGTGAAGAACTTTACAGAGCTGCTGCCAGAAGAATTTGTGAAATTGCCAAAGACAAAGCATTGACTGAGAAATTCAAACTTCAAAATATCTTAAATGAAAATGCTGTGAAAAATGCATTCGCTGTAGATATGGCAATGGGAGGAAGTTCGAATACCGTTTTACACATGTTGGCAATTGCCAAAGAAGCGAATGTTAACTTCAACCTTGAAGACATCAATAGCATTTCTAAAAAAGTTTCTCATATCGCAAAAATCTCTCCAAGTTTATCAACCGTTCACATGGAAGACATCAACAGAGCTGGTGGTGTAAATGCGGTAATGAAAGAAATGACGAAAAGAGGCGACGATATACTATTAGAAAACCTTACCATCAGCGGCGAAACTGTTTTTGAAAAAATCAAAGATGCCTACATTAAAGACACAAACATCATTCATACTATTGATAATCCTTATTCTAAAGTAGGAGGTTTGGCTGTATTGTACGGAAATTTAGCGGAACAAGGTGCGGTAATCAAAACTGCAGGAATTACTGGAGACAGAGTTTTCACAGGAACTGCTGTTTGTTTTGATGGCCAAAAAGAAGCTGTTGACGGAATTACAAGCGGTAAAGTAAAAGCTGGAAACGTTGTTGTTATTCGATACGAAGGTCCAAAAGGTGGTCCGGGAATGCAGGAAATGTTGGCGCCAACTTCCTTAATTATGGGAATGGGCTTAGGAGCAAGTGTCGCATTAATTACCGATGGTAGATTTAGTGGTGCAACTCGTGGAGCCAGTATCGGTCATGTAAGCCCTGAGGCTGCCGAAGGAGGAATGATTGGATTATTAAAAGATGGTGACGAAATCCATATTGATGTGGATCAATATATTTTGTCTGTGAATTTAACTGACGAAGAAATCGCCAAAAGAAAAGCCGAATTTATTCCTGTAAAAAAAGAATTAACTTCAAGATGGCTTGGTCAATATAGAAGCTTAGTTACTAATGCAAGTAGCGGAGCTGTTTTAAAATCTGATTTGTTTTAAAGACAACATACATTTCGAACAAAATAGACAATCTAACCTCGTTTAATTTTTTAAACGAGGTTTTATTTTTGTATTAATTAACTCCTATTAAATTAGTAGAATTAGTTTTGAAAATATCTTTTTCTATCTTATATTTACTGGACAAAAAAATTACAATCACTATGACACACAATAACATATTAGAAACCATTGGCAACACACCACACGTAAAAATCAACAAATTATACGGCCCTGATGCTAATGTTTGGGTAAAACTAGAAAAAACAAACCCAGGAGCCAGCATCAAAGACAGAATTGCTTTGTCTATGGTTGAAGATGCTGAACAAAAAGGATTGATCCAAAAAGGTAGTACAATAATTGAAGCCACTTCTGGAAACACCGGAATTGGACTAGCAATGGTTGCGGCTGTGAAAGGGTATAAATTAATCCTAGTAATGCCAGACTCGATGTCTGTAGAAAGACGCCGATTAATGAGTATTTATGGAGCCGAATTTGTGCTTACACCCCGTGAAAAAGGGATGAAAGGTTCATTAGAAAAAGCTCAGGAATTACTCGCTGAAATCCCAAATTCTTGGTCTCCACTTCAATTTGAAAACCAAGCAAACATTGACATCCACAAAACAACTACTGCTCAGGAAATTATTCAAGCTTTTCCAAATGGTTTAGATTACTTAATTACAGGTGTTGGAACTGGAGGACACATTACAGGATGCGCTGAAGCACTAAAAGAACATTTCCCAAATATAAAAGTTTTCGCTGTAGAGCCTGAAGCATCACCTGTTATTAGTGGAGGTGTTCACTCCCCTCACCCTATTCAAGGGATTGGAGCTGGTTTTATCCCAACCAATTTACACACTGAAATCCTTGATGGCGCTATCACAGTAAGTAAAGATGAAGCTTATGAATACGCACAAAGAGCAGCCAAAGAAGAAGGAATTTTGCTAGGAATTTCATCTGGTGCTTCATTAGCTGCAGTTGCCAAAAAACTAAAAGAAATCCCTGCTGGTTCAAAAGTACTTACTTTTTGTTACGACACTGGAGAACGTTATTTAAGCATCGAAGGTTTATTTGAATAAAATAAAATCCAAAAAATAATCAACCGATTTGTGAACGCAAGTCGGTTTTTTTTTATTTGGGTGTGCCCTTGTTGCAGAATATTTTCAGTAAGCAACAACTTTACGAAAGCAACAAGGTCAGGCTATCCACTGTATTCCCGATTAACAAAAACTACGGCAAAAAAGCCTTGTTTTTCTAAATCGGGAGATGCCGTTCCTATCCTTCACACAAGAATCTCGTAATAAGAAAATCAGTTTAAAAATTCAAAACAAATACAAATCGGTAGAAACAGAAGTAAATTAGTTTTATTTTTGAAAATGCATTTCAATAAATCAAAAAAACTTTCTCTCTTTTCAGCTATTATGAATAGAAAAATCAAAAATCCTGATTGGGCATACTTAGACAAATACAAAAATGAAAATGCTCTAATTACCGCTCTGCCATTCGAAGAAAATAGAATTGTATTTTTTGGTGATTCCATTATTAAAGCTTGGGAAATGCATAATCCAGTTTTTTTTGATAACAAAAAAAATATTAACAGAGGAATAAACGGGCAAACAACTCCTCAAATGCTCCTCCGTTTCAGACCTGATGTAATTGAGCTGAAACCTGAAACTGTTATCATTTTAGCAGGAACAAATGATATAGCAGGAAATACTGGCCCTACATCCCTTCAAACTACACTTGGAAATCTAATCTCAATGTGTGAACTAGCCAAAGCCAATAACATAAAAGTCATTCTGTGCTCTATCCTACCCGCTTTCGATTATCCTTGGCACAAAGGAATACAACCCGCTGAAAAAATTGAAGCCTTGAATACTATGCTTTTTCAATATGCAAAAACCAATAAAATTACCTATATTGATTTTCATTCCCTTATGGCTGATGAACAAAAAGGCATGTCATCTATTTATTCTCAAGACGGAGTGCATCCCAACAAAGAAGGTTACCTCATTATGGAATCGATAATTCAATCCTCAATTTTGATGTGATAAAATTTCTAAAAAGGAATGATTCTGTTATATCTTTTAAAACCAATTCACTTCGGCTAATTCTTTCAGTAATCGTTGTTATTTTTTCTAAAAAACACCTTACTTTTACCCTTTCATTTAATAAATCAATTTCATAATCATGACTAAAGATCTGATTGTCCAAAATATTAATGCTTTAAAAAGTGATTTTACTATAAATTATAGCATCAAAACCAAAACAGAAGCTTTTACCGAAAAATTATTTTACACCTTATTTGATTCAAATGCTCCTCTTAACGAAAGCATAGACGAATTAGAAAAACAATTCAAAGAAATTGCCACTATCGCCTGCAAAAAGACTCAAAATTCATGTGAGAGCGCATGGGAGAATTTTTTAGAAAAATTACCTTCAGTTTTGAAAAGCTTAAATGAAGACGCTAGCTATATTTTAGAAAATGATCCAGCCTCTAATGGGATTGAAGAAATTTATCTTGCCTATCCAGGATTCTATGCTATTGCTATTTACAGACTAAGTCATGAATTGTATTTATTGGATTTATTACTCTTTTCAAGATTAATGAGTGAATATGCGCACCGTATTACAGGTACAGATATCCATGCGGGCGCTACCATCGCTTCACCTTTCTTTATCGATCACGCTACAGGAATTGTAATTGGAGAAACTACTGTTATCGAAAAAAATGTAAAAATATATCAAGGAGTAACTTTGGGAGCTTTGAGTGTGACTAAAGAAATGAAAAACTCTAAAAGACACCCTACTGTCGAAAAAAATGTTTGTATTTATGCCAATGCAACCATATTGGGAGGCAACACCATTATTGGCAAAAATAGTATTGTTGGTGGAAATTCATGGGTAACCAAATCGATTCCTCATGATTCTATAGTATTGAATACCACCACAACCGAAGTTAAAGTAAAAGAGAAAAAATAAAATGAAGACCTATAAATTAGTAGAATTAATCGGGAATACTCCATTAGTAGAAACCGTTAATTTGGTTGCAAATAAAAACGTAAAACTTTTATTAAAGCTTGAAGGTGATAATCCTGGAGGAAGCGTGAAAGATCGTGCTGCTTACAATATGGTCGCTTCAGCAATTGAAAGAGGGGATATCAAAAAAGGGGATAAACTAATTGAAGCAACCAGTGGAAATACTGGGATTGCTTTGGCTATGATCGCTCAATTATTCAATATCGAAATTGAATTAGTATTACCTGAAGATTCTACTATCGAACGTACTCAAACCATGCAAGCTTATGGTGCAACTGTTATTCAAACACCTGCTAGTGAAGGAATAATTGGCTCTAGAGATTATGCTGATAAAAAGGTTGCCGAAGGTGGTTATGTAATGCTGAATCAATTTGCAAATGATGACAACTGGAAAGCACACTACAAAACTACAGGTCCTGAAATCTGGAATGATACCGATGGAACAATAACCCACTTTGTTTCGGCAATGGGAACTACCGGAACTATTATAGGAACTTCAACTTACCTGAAAGAGAAAAACCCAAATATTCAAATCGTAGGCGCGCAACCTAGTGACGGATCACAAATTCCTGGCATTAGAAAATGGCCTCAGGAATATTTACCTAAAATTTTTGATGCTTCAAAAGTGGATATTACTGTAGATATTAGCGAAGAAGAAGCCCGTGAAATGACCAAAAGATTAGCTAAAGAAGAAGGGATTTTTGCAGGTATGAGCAGCGGTGGATCTGTTGCTGTAGCAGTAAAAATTGCTAATCAATTAGAATCAGGTGTGGTTGTTGCCATAATCTGTGACCGTGGAGATCGTTATTTGTCTTCAGATTTATTTGATTAAAAAAAGTTGCTGAGTTTCTGAGTACTAAGTTGCTAAGTTTACACACTGAAATTGCAAACTTAGCCAGTTGTAAACTTTAAAATAAAAAACAACTCAGAAACTTAGCATCTTAGTAACTTAGAAACTTAAAAAAAAATATGAACTATCGTAAACTAGGAAAAACCAATTTTAATATTTCAGAAATAGCGCTTGGTACTTGGCAAGTAGGCGGAAAATGGGGTTCTCCATTTAATAACAAAACTGCTGATGAATTAATCAATACCGCAATTGACAACGGAGTAAATTTTATTGATACTGCCGATGTTTATGAAAATGGTTTAAGCGAAACTGCCATTGGTAGAGTTGTCCGTTCCCGTTCTGAAAGAATTTATATAGCTACAAAATGTGGCAGACATATCAATCCGCATGTTAATGAAGGTTATCAACCTAAAGTATTGCAAAAATATGTTGAAGACAGTTTGAGAAGAATGGGATTGGAAACCATAGATCTTATTCAATTACATTGTCCTCCTACTGAAGTTTATTACAGACCTGAAATCTTCGAAATGTTTGATCGTTTGAAAGAGCAAGGAAAAATTTTAAACTTAGGTGTTAGTGTAGAAAAAGTCGAAGAAGCTTTAAAAGCAATTGAATATTCTAATGTTACAACAGTTCAAATTATATTCAATCTTTTTCGTCAGCGTCCATCTGAATTGTTTTTCAAAGAAGCTCAGAAAAAAGACATTGGAATTATCGCCAGAGTTCCATTAGCCAGCGGATTATTGACTGGTAAATTTGATGCTAACACTACTTTTGGTGCACAAGATCATAGAAATTTTAATCGCGAAGGAGCTGCTTTTGACAAAGGAGAAACTTTCTCAGGCATCAATTACGAATTAGGCTTACAAGCAGTTGAAGCTTTGAAAGCACTTTTTCCAGAAACTACCAATTTAGCACCAATCGCTTTGCAATGGATTTTGAATTTTAATGAAGTTAGCTGTATTATTCCTGGCGCTTCAAACGAAAGTCATGTTTTATCCAATCTTTCTGTGTATGATTTACCAAAATTAACACCAAAAAAAATAGCAGCGATGAATGCTATTTACGAGCAGTACATTAAACCGCAAGTACACCAGCTTTGGTAATTTAAAAAGTAAACAGAATGCAGATTTTTAGTCTGCAGACCATATAATAATCCTAACAAGTTTTTAAAAAACCTGTTAGGATTATTTTTTTTTTAAACTACAAATCAACAGTTTTTACAAAAAAAATATTTTACTTTTTAAATCAAAAAAAGTCATAAAAAATTGCGTAGTTAAATAACTACTCTTATATTTGAAGTCAAATAACTACACAATGATTTTAAGAAGAGATGTATTTCAGGCTTTAGCGGATCCAACCAGAAGATCAATTCTATTATTGGTTGCTACACAATCGATGACTGCTGGTGCGATTGCTTCCAATTTTGACACCGCCAGACCAACAGTTTCCAAACATTTGCAAATACTTACCGAATGCGAACTGCTGAGACAGGAACAAAACGGAAGGGAAATATCGTATTCGATCAATGCTCAAAAGATGAAAGAGGTTGCAGACTTTATCGAGCCATTCCGACTAATTTGGGAAGATCGATTCAATAAGTTAGAAACTGTAATGAAAAATTATAAACCAAAAGAATAATCAAATGGAACAGAAAACAAAAATCGACGCAGAAGAAGGCAAACAAGATTTGGTCATCACAAGAGAATTTGATTTGCCAGTTGAACTACTTTTTAAAGCTTATACCGAATCTGAACTGCTTGAACAATGGATGGGAACAAAAGTCCTGAAATTGGACAACCAAAAACATGGAAGTTATCAATTTGAAACTTCGCACAATGGTACTGTAATGTTTAAGGCAAATGGGACTATCCATGAATTTGTTCCTAATCAAAAAATTACCAGAACGTTTGAAATGGAAAATATGCCAATCGGCGTTCAGCTTGAATTTTTAGAATTTGAGAAAATGTCAGAGGAAAAGAGTAAATTGAAGATTCAAATTATTTACAAATCTATTGCACACAGAGAGCAACAATTAAAAATGCCTTTTGCTTACGGATTGAATATGGCACACGATAAATTAGAAGAAATAGTAACTAAATTAAAATAAAGATCATGGAAAAAAGAAAAACTAATTTGTATTGGATTATCACAGGATTACTTTGTTTTTGTCTAATTGGTGGCGTTGGACAATTATTTCAAGTTAAAGAAATTGTAGATGGATTTGCACCGCTTGGTTATCCAACTTACTTTATATCGATTATTGGTTTTTGGAAAACACTGGCAATTATTGCGATCTTAATTCCAAGATATCCTTTACTGAAAGAATGGGCTTATGCAGGAGTGTTTTTTGCAATGACTGGAGCTTCAATCTCACACATAGCAGTCAACAGTTCTATATTTCATGTTGTTACACCACTGATAATTGCTGGTTTAGCGATACTTTCGTGGTATTTGCGACCACCATCGAGAAAATTAATCAGAACAAATCAAGAAGTTCTATAATAATCGGTAAATAAAAGTGCTTTTAAAGAATAAAACGTAAAAATGTTCAATAAATCAAATTTCAAAGAGTGGTTTGACCGTTATAAATATTCCGAATTGGCGGCTACCAGCGCTGTGTTGATAAGCTCGCAATTCAGTAGAATTTTTAACGAAGTTACAACTGCTTATTTGATTACGTTTTCTGAATATTTTGCTTTTTATGGTGTGATGATTTACAGATCATACAAAAGCAAAGCAGCACGAAATAAAGACACAAACAAAAAAGTAAGCTTCCACGAAATTTTGATTTTAATTCGGAATTTGTTTCTCGAGTTTGGTTATCCTGCGGCTTTGGATTTCTTTTTTATTCGACCGTTTTGCATGTATTGGATGCCGATAAAAACAGGTAATTATTTAGCTGGAATTGTTTTAGGAAAAATTGCAGCCGATAGCATTTTTTACTTTTTATCAATTGTAAATTACGAATTGATTAAAAGAAAATCTTAATCTTTTAAAATTTAACCGCAAAGTTCGCGAAGTATTACGCAATGAACGCAAAGCTTTGCGTTCATTGCGGTTTTCTTTGTTGCGAACTTTGCAGTTAAATAAAATTTTAAACCAAAGTCGCAGTAGTAGAAATTTCAGTATTGAATAACTTCGAAATTGGGCAGTTTTTTTCGGCTTTGGTAACTAATTCTTGGAATGTTTCGTTTGAAATTCCTTGAATTTTGGCAGTCACAGTTAATTGAGAACTATTGATAGTACCTTCTAGTAAACTAATATCGCATTTGGTTTCAATACTTTCGATTACGGCGCTTGTTTCTCCAATAAAAGCAGTAAGCTGCATGGTAAAACATCCTGCATGTGCCGCAGCTACAAGCTCTTCGGGATTCGTACCAATTCCTTCTTCAAATCGGGATTTGAATGAATATTGAGTATTATCTAATATTTTACTTTGGGTGGTTAGTACTCCAGCTCCTTCTTTTAAGGAACCTTTCCAAACTGCGGTCGCATTTCTTTTCATAGTTATTATTTTTATAGTTCTTTCAAATTTAAGTTTTTACTCAAAAATCCATTTTTAAAATTGGTTAATTTAACTAAAATTTAATAGTATTCTTTTTTACATTAATGTTGTCATTACATTTAAAAATCAGTCAATTACTAAGATTAAATCAAAGCATTTATCTGATTGAATAATGAATAAATCATAAACCCCTACTGCCCTGCCCCCGATAGCAGCGAAAAACCCGGAGTTATGTGAGCTAAATGACACTTGTCTGTAAAGAGCGACCAACGGAAGCTCCTTTACAGGCTTAGTGGAATGGCAAACATAACGAGGATTTGTAGCGAAAAGCGGGATTAGGCTCAAATAATCAAAAGTTTTTAATATCTTTAATATAAATCTTTTTGATAATTTAAAACTTGATCTATCATGAGAAAAGGAATTCTAATATCTTGCTTGACGATGTTGATGCTGGTGGCTTGTAAAACCAAAAATGTTAATGGTAAAATAGTTGGTAGAAGTGTTGAAACCTCAGAAATGGATGCCGCACAGAAAGCTCAAAAAAAGAAAGCCTACGATTTAGGAAAAAGGCTTTTGCTGACCTGCAATACTTCAAAATTTGAACCGTATTCTAAAATGGAAGCCACGGACAAAGTTATTGCCAATTCTACCGTGAAAAAAGTCAAAGAAATTGGGGCGAAATACAGTTTAAAATACGGCCATTTTAAAGACCTTGAATTTGTAGAAATGATTCCGAATAAGACGGACAACACCAATATTTATAGGTTTAAAGCACTATTTGACTATGCCAAAGCCAATAAGGAACTTCGCGTGACGATGAATACTGAAAATAAAATTTCGGCCATTACGACCAAAGACTGGAAAGAGGATTTTGAATAAACTGCTGATTGATTCCATTTTTAATAAAAAAAGTCAAAATTAAAATCTAAAAAATAAATTCAAAGCCTTATTTTTGCGCCATGGCAAAGAAAAATACAGACAAAGTTGTCTTTCATCAAATAAAAGTCCTTGATGCTGGTGCAAAAGGCGTTTCGGTGGCAAAAGCTCCCGATGGTAAAGTAGTTTTTATCCCAAATGTGGTTCCCGGAGATGTAGTTGACGTGCAAACTTTTAAAAAGCGTAAGGCTTATTATGAAGGTAAAGCAGTTCATTTTCATGAATTATCAGAGCATCGTGTAGATCCAATTTGCGAGCACTTTGGTGTTTGTGGCGGATGTAAATGGCAAAATATGAATTACAACCAACAGTTGTTTTTCAAACAAAATGAGGTTAAAAACCACTTGCAACGCATTGGAAAAATTGAACTTCCTGAATTTGAATCGATTTTGGGTTCTGAAAAGAAGTTTTTTTACAGAAATAAAATGGAGTTTTCGTTTTCAAACAGTCGTTGGTTAACCGAAGCTGAAATTGGAAGCGAAGAAGATTTAGGAAATAGAAATGCACTTGGTTTCCACATTCCTAAAATGTGGGACAAAATTTTGGACATCAACAAATGTCATTTACAAGAAGATCCATCAAATGCTATCAGAAATGAAGTTCGTGCTTTTGCTAATGCTAATGGATTAACTTTCTTCAACCCACGAGCTCACGAAGGTTTGTTGAGAACTTTGATGTTGAGAACCGCTTCGACAGGAGAAATCATGGTCTTAATTCAGTTTTTTGAAAATGATAAAAAGAATCGTGAATTGATTTTGGATCATCTTTACGAGAAATTTCCGCAAATTACTTCTTTGCAATACGTTGTAAACAATAAAGCTAACGACACTTTGTATGATACGGATATCAAGTTATACAAAGGAAGAGATTATATTTTGGAAGAAATGGAAGGTTTGAAATTTAGCATTAATGCTAAATCATTTTACCAAACCAATTCGGATCAGGCGTATGAATTATATAAAATCACCAGAGATTTTGCTGGTTTAACTGGTAATGAAATCGTTTATGATTTATACACTGGAACAGGAACTATTGCTCAGTTTGTTTCTAAAAAAGCTAAAAAAGTAATTGGTGTTGAAAGCGTTCCAGACGCTATCAAAGATGCAAAAGCTAATGCAGAACGTAATAATATTGACAATTGCGAGTTCTTTGTTGGAGACATGAAAGTGGTTTTCAATGATGCTTTTATTGCACAACACGGACATCCGGATGTAATTATTACCGACCCTCCTCGTGATGGAATGCATAAAGATGTGGTTGAACAAATCATGAAAATTGGGCCACAAAGAGTTGTTTATGTAAGTTGTAACTCTGCTACGCAAGCCAGAGACTTAGCATTAATGGACGAAAAATACAAAGTAACAAGAGTGCGACCTGTAGATATGTTTCCGCAGACGCATCACGTAGAAAATGTTGTACTTTTGGAAAGACGATAAGCCTCTATTTAGATGAAAAAAATACTTGCTTTTTTAATGGTTCTTGGTTTCGCTTCTTCCAGTTGCGAACCAGACGATATTTGTGATCCAAACACTCCTACTACACCTAGAATGTTAATTCAGTTTTATGATTTTAACAATCCATCCGCAAAGAAGACTGTTACCAATTTAAAAGTCATTGGAGAAGGAATGAGTGAAGGTGTTGTTTTAAATCCATCAGCAAGTGGAGAGGATAAATATTTAACAAATGATGATCACGTTTTGCTTCCTCTAAATACGGATACCGATCAGGTAAAATATAAATTCATTATAAATTATGGTGACAAAAACCCATTGCTTGTAAACGAAGATAATTTAGAGTTTAATTATACTCGTGAAAATCTATACGTTTCAAGAGCCTGTGGTTTTAAAACCATATTTAACTTAAAATCTACTGATCCGTTCATTCTAACCGATTCAAAACCTGCTGACCAAATGTGGATTAGATATGCGAGAGTAATGCAAAATAACATAACCTACGAAAATGAAACAATTATTAAAATATTCTTTTAGTTTTTCCTTTTTGTTGTCTATGTTTTTTGTGCAGGCACAAGATAAAAAGACCACAACAAATGTTCCTCTAGAAATAATCGTTAAAGGAGCAAATGGAGCAACAACCACAGAAAAAAATCCCGATAAAAAGTTAGAGGCAACTCCAACCGATACTATAAAACCTAAAATGGATCGCTACGGTTTGATTTTGGGTACTGATGTATTCAAAATTGCGAGATCTTTTTATGATAAAGATTATAAAGGAATTGCATTTGTTGCTGACTATCGCATCACTAAAAAATATTATATCTATGGCGAAGTAGGTAGCGAAAAAGTTACAGTTGATGATCCATTATTAAATACTACTACCAAAGGAGCTTATCTTAAAGCTGGATTTGATTATAATGCGTACACCAATTGGTTAGATATGGAAAACATGATCACCGTAGGTGTTCGTGGTGGATTTAGCACTTTTAACGAACAATTGAATGACTATTCTATCTACAATGCGCATCCTTATTATGATCAAGTACCTAGTATTGAGTCTGGAAAATCTTATGATGGTTTGACAGCGAGCTGGCTAGAAGTCGCAACCGGAGTCAATGTAAAAGTTGTCAACAATGTGTATGTTGGGTTTTCATTACATTTGAAAGTATTGATAACCAATTCCCAACCCAACAATTTCGAAGCTCTTTATATACCAGGATTTAACAGAACGTATGATGGTAATTTTGGAGCTGGTTTTAATTATACTGTTTCTTATTTTATTCCAATTTACAAGAAAAAAGTTCTTCCAACAAAAGCAGCTACTAAGAAATAATACAATTCCACAGTAATAAACAAAAAGCAGAGATTTACTAAAAATAGTGAATCTCTGCTTTTTGTTTGTTATCTTCTACTGAATTTTACTTCTAATTATCCAATCTCTTTGATCCCTTTTATAAATAACCAAGACATAAATAGTTTTTCTCCGTCTTTGGTTTTGGCAGCTTGAAATTTTGGAGCCAAAATAGTTCCCGCTACAAAAGCAGTCATTGGAATCCAAAAACCAGACAAATTGGTATATCGTTCTGCCAAATAGCGAAATGAGATGAATAATATAGCGAAACAACCTAGATTGTATAGAAATGCTCTTACTTGTAATTTTGACATTTTAGTTTGTTTAATTATGATTTTCCAAAATTAATTGAAATTTTAATTAATTCTCAAAAAAAACGTTTCTATATTTCTTCTCCTGCATAAATCTTTAAAATACACTTCAATTCATTGTTATATAATAATAATCACACATAATGATTTTTGTATTGATTTATCTACTAATTTTATATACCTCAAAAAAACTTTTCCACACAAACAACTAACAACCAGTATTATACATTATAAAAAACAATAAAGTATAATGCTAACCATATATCATTTAGGTTATAAAAAAAGAAAAACATTTTCATTTTTTTATAACCCTTATTCAATCAAATTCATTAAAAAAAGGATTTAAAAATTAAAACTATGACTACAACAAAACAAATTGCCCATCAAAACTTAGGCATACCAGAAGGAAAAAAAATAATTCTAAGTCTTGATGGTGGTGGTATGAGGGGAATTCTAACAATTCAACTATTGAAAAAATTAGAAAGTATTGCAGGAAGTCCATGCTATCAATGGTGTGATATGGTTGCTGGTACATCAACTGGAGGAATAATTGCTGGTTTAATTTTGAAAAAAAAGAATGCCAAAGAAATAGAAGATTTGTATGTAAAATTAGTATCAAGAGTTTTTACAAAAAGAAATATACTCGCCAATCGTTATTACAATCCTCCCGCTTTTGACAAAAAAAACTATAGAAACCTACTCAAAGACATCGTTGGAAATAACACGCTTGAAGAAGTTTGCACTAATAGTGAGCTAGACTGTATAATTACGTCAAAAGACTTAGCTGCTGGAGAAGAAACTTTTTTTACTTGTTTCAAAAAAGACAACAACTACATTGGCACTTACAAATCGGTTTTGCTTCGCGGCGTTATGGAAGCTACTATGTCTGCACCAACTTATTTTGCCCCCTTTGAACGTTTTATTGATGGAGGAACAACAACTTTCAATAATCCTGTGTTAGCTGCAGTTTTAGAAGCTCTAGAATATAGTGGTAAAGATAAATACAAAGCAGATGAATTAACTGTTTTTAGCTTGGGAACAGGAACATCCCTTCATTTTTTAGCTGCCGATAAAACCCAAAACCCTAAAGGAATCGATGCTCTTTTTTGGCTCAATTATGTCATGAGTGAAACTGGGAAAGATGCTAGTGAAATGCAAATTGACACCTTAAGAAGTGGATTGATAAGAGGTTTGGACATCCGTAGGTATCAAATATCCTTTGATCAGGAAACCATGAAAAAATTACCTAAAGAATCCATTGCCCATATCCCATCATTAAGAGCAGATTTATTAACACAATTGAAAGATGATGTATTAGCCAATATTGATATGGCAGACGTAACCATGTTTCCACTAATGATAGCTATTGGAAATGCAATGGTCAATTTTATCTGTCCTCCTAACGAAGAAAAACTTCCAATAACACAACGAAAAGGCAATTGGTTTCGGTCTGATTTTATAAATGAGAGAAAAAGAGGAGTGCTAGTTTCTGCCAAAGGAGATCCATTAACTATTAAAAACAATTTGGAAAACAAAGCTTGGATTGATAAACAGCCTACAACTTAAGTAAAAAATACAATCAAAAATGAAAACAAAAATTTTAGCATTAACATCCTGCCTTTTTATCTTATTGAACAGCTGTGTTTCGGTAAAATTAGTACCAGACTACAGCGAAGCAATAGAAACGCAAATTATTGAAACCCAAAAACAAAATGAAAAATTATACTTAGAATTATTAGAACAACCCGAAAACAAAAGAACATACACTAGTTTTTCCAAAGAATATCTAGAAGTAGAAAGCAATATTAATTCGATTTTATTTCAATATCAAACTAGAGAAAAAAATGAAGATTTTGTAAAAATGGCCAAACTGTTAAAAGACAATTTTAATCAATACAAGAAGGAGCATAAAGACAAAAAAACGCTCAGTGATAGTGAAATAAGTTTGTATATCGCCTACATCAATGGTTTTTGGCAACCGTTACTCACAGCGGAAAAAGCATTAAAAAATATTAAAAACTAACTAAGATGAAATTAGATATCAACGAAGTTTTGGCAGAAATGCTTAACGCAATAAAAGGAAGCATTAAAGAAGATTGGAAAGTTGTAAAAAAATCAGCTAACAATTTTATCCAAAGCAAAAAAGACCGACTAGAATTACTTGCCTTGATGAGATTAAGTGGAGAAATTAGTGAAGAATTTTTTGAAAAAAGATTGGCTGATGAAAAAGAAATTTTAACCTCCGAATTGCATTCTATCGCGATAGTCAATAAAGTCTTGGCACAAAATGCTGCAAATGCCGCTCTCAAAGTTCTAGAAAATGTTGTAAATACGGCACTAAAAATTTAAAATCGATGACAAATAAGAACTTCAAACCAATGAATATCAACATAAAACACACTAATATGAGTTCAATAACAACTAAAAAAAAGTATCATGATAAACCGAAAATTTTTCTTTGATCAGACAAGAATCACTTTATTTGGCGGTAAATTTACTACTCGCCAAGTATATGGTTTGACAACAATTTTGGACGAATGGGAAGCCAATTATTCCCAAAATGATGATCGGTGGCTGGCTTATATGCTTGGCACCACTCATCATGAAACAGGACGGACTATGCAACCCATTGAGGAATGGGGAAAAGGGAGAAATCTTCCTTATGGCAGCCGATTAAAAATGACAAAAGACAGGAACGGAAAAAGAATTCCCTATACTGATACTACAGAAATATTCTATGGTCGTGGTTTCGTGCAACTTACTTGGTATGAGAATTATGATAAAGCAGGAAAAAAACTCGGCAAAGATTTTTTGCACAATGCTGCAGACGTTATGAAAACAACCAATGCTACCAAAATCATGTTTTATGGAATGACTGAAGGCTGGTTTACAGGAGCCAAATTATCCAGCTTTTTCAACCCAACAACCGAAGACTGGAAAAATGCTCGAAAAATAATCAATGGTCTTGATAAGTGGGACTTAGTAAAAGATTTCGCTTTAAAATATTATGCTGCTATTAGTCATACTGTGTAAATAACCAAACTATTACCTATGGTTAAAACCATACGCTACGCAAACAAGAAAAGCATCAATAATTTCAACTATACTCAACGGTTTCAACCGTTTAAAACAAACAAAAAAACAACACCCCTTTCCAAAAAAATCCCGATAATTACTGAAATAAAACAGCAATTATCGGGTTTTATATTTTAAGTAAAAACTAATTATTTAGAATCCACTTGGAATTTTGTTCGTTTGCTTCCTTCATACATTTCATATTTTACCAAACGAGCTTCAATACTAGCATTGAAAAGTTTTATTTTACGAGAAGGTTTTAATCCAACGAATTTCAAAGCTTCTAAATTTCCTGTGATGAACCAAGCATTTGTTCCTGGATAATTTTTCTTTAAAGTATCACCAATATTTTTATAGAATTCTTCCATATGAATATCTAAACGCTCATCATAAGGCGGATTGAAAGTGATGTGTAATTTCCCTTGAGACGTTTTCTCGGTATCAAAGAAGTTTTCTTCGGAAATCGTAACATACTCTGTTAAATTAGCATTTCTTACATTGTCTTTAGCTTTTTGAACCGCCGATGGTGCTTTGTCATATCCTTTAATTGTGTGATGGAATTCACGAACTTTCTTCATCAATGAATTCATAATAGAATCAAATAAATCATTATCCCAATCATTCCATTTTTCGAAAGCAAATTCTTTACGATTGATATTCGCAGGAATATTACAAGCGATCATAGCCGCTTCTGCCAAGAAAGTTCCTGAACCACACATTGGGTCCAGAAAATCAGTTTGACCATCCCAACCTGAAAGCAATAAAATTCCAGCTGCCAAAACTTCGTTTATAGGTGCTATATTGGTTGCAGTTCTGTATCCACGTTGGTGCAAAGAATTCCCAGAAGTATCCAATGAAACCGAAACCTGGTCTTTATCAATATGAACATTAATTCTTAAATCTGGAAAAGCTTTATCGATACTCGGACGTTGTCCTGTTCTTTCTCTAAACTGATCGACAACGGCATCTTTACATTTTTGGGAAACAAATTCAGAATGATTAAAATATTCTGAATGTATTGTGGTATCAATCACAAAAGTCTGATTCGCATTGATATACTTAGACCAATTCGTTCCTCGAATTCCTTTGTACAAATCCTGCTCATTTCTGGCTTTAAAAGAATAAATCGGTTTCAAAATCTTCAAAGCGGTACGCAATGACAGATTCGCTTTGTACATAAATCCTTTGTCGCCTTTAAAACTCACCATTCTCACTCCCTGCTCTACGTCTTGCGCACCAAGTGCTTTCAATTCGTTGGCTAATATTTCTTCAAAACCAAAAAAGGTTTTGGCTATCATTTTAAAATTGTTTTCCATTTTGTATAATTCTTTTTTTCGAGTAATTAGCCCTTCACTTTTTACTAATTATTTTTCACTAATTACCAATCACTATTCACTAATCACTAATTACAATCAGCTCTTAGCAAAATTTCATGCAAAAATACACTAAATTTGCGGGACTTAAATTAATTGAAAAAGAATAAATGCCGAATTCATTGAACCCTAATACTCAAAATCAAGAATCTAAAACCCATAACTGGTTTGCTTCCTGGTTTGACAGTCCTTATTATCACATTCTTTATAAAGAGAGAAACTATAGAGAAGCTCAGTTGTTTATGGATAACTTAACCCATTATCTTAACCTTCCTGAGAAAGCTAAAGTATTGGATTTATGCTGTGGAAAAGGACGACATGCTATTTATTTGAGTCAATTAGACTATGACGTTATTGGCGCCGATTTATCCGAAAACAGCATTGCCGAAGCTAATAAAAATCAGAATAAAAACCTGCATTTTCAGGTGCACGATATGCGTGAAAAATTTGATGATAAGTTTGACGCTATCTTCAATTTGTTCACGAGTTTTGGTTATTTCGAAAATGACGATGACAACCTTACGACCTTAAAAGCGATAAAAGAAAGCCTAACCGAACAGGGTTTTGCTGTAATCGATTTTATGAATGTGAACCATGTGATTGCCAATTTGGTTCCCGAAGAAGTAAAAACGGTTGACGGAATTGATTTCTACATCAAAAGATATGTGGCTGACGGGCATATTTTCAAAGAAATTGACTTTGAAGATCAAGAGCACAACTATCATTTTACCGAAAAAGTAAAAGCTTTAACACTCAAAGATTTTGAACAAATGATGGAAGAAGCTGGAATTTACTTGTTGGATATTTTTGGAGATTACAAACTGAAAAAATTCCACAAGACCGAAAGCGAAAGGTTGATTATGATTTTTAAATAAATTGTTTAAGAGTTTAAAGGTTTAAAAGTTCAATCACTGGAATCGTTATACTGTGCATTAAAAAAATCACAACTTAAAACAACTGTAAAGTTATTCAATAAGTCATAATATCTCAACGGTTAAACCTTTAAACAATTTTAAACATTTAAACATTTTTTTTAACTTTTAAACGATTAAACATTCTCAGTAATGAACTATCTTTTACCCCTATTTGCAGTATTACTTGGTTATTTCGTAGCATTATTTTTAAAGCCAAAAAGCAAAAGCAATCTAAAACTATTACTCGCTTTTAGTGGGTCATTTTTGTTGTCTTTAACTGTAATGCACATTCTTCCTGATGTGTATGAAAGCCACAACCACAACATTGGTATTTTCATCATGTTGGGGATTTTGTTCCAAATCATATTAGAGTTTTTCTCCAAAGGTGCCGAACACGGACATGTTCACGGGCACGACAAAATGTATCACATTCCTTGGCTGTTATTTATAAGTCTTTGTATTCATGCCTTTTTAGAAGGATTTCCTGTAAGTCATCATCATGATTTGGCGGTGGGAATAGCAATTCATCACTTGCCGATAGCCATTATTTTGACAATGTTTTTCATTAATTCCAAATTGAACCAAACAGCCATTTTTATCTTCATGGTAACCTTTGCAATTATGACGCCGCTTGGAACTTTAGTATCTGATTTTATTCCACAATTGAATAATTATTATAACGAAATTACTGCGGTGGTTATTGGTATTTTATTCCATATTTCATCTACTATCATTTTTGAAAGTAGCGAAGGACACAAGTTTAATATTGCGAAAATTTCGATGATTGTGTTGGGGATTTTGTTGGCTTGTTTTTTGTAAAAATATTTTAACGGCATACTTTTTGTAAACAAACTTCATTTCAAAATATTCTCTAAAATTGAAACAATGAAGAAATGTTTATTACTAATTATGCTTTTTACCATTTCATTCAGTTATTCTCAGGACTGGAAACTCTTATCTGAATCAAAGAATGAAATTACTTTTTACAAACCAAATACTGAAAAAACTGTTTGGGTAAAAATTGCGTCTGATAAAACAGAATATTATCCAAACAATACATCTCAAAAAGCAGTAATTGTAGATGGATATAGAATTGTACTGTTTAAATTTGACTGTACCACTAAAAAAATGGGAATTATACAAAGTATTACCTATTCTAATAAAGGTAAAATATTAGAAACCTTCGAAAAAGATGATGAACTCATAGAAATGAATTATGTCACTCCCGATTCTAATGGCGAAACTTTATTTAAAGTATGTTGTAAATGATAAAGTGTATCATTTCTACTAACAGCTATATGTCAAGATTAGATTTCTAATAAAATTTTGTCAACCTTACTATAATTTTACTAAAACAGATAAACCAAACAAAACCATGCCCTCCAACCTCCTTTTCAAAGCAAAACTAAACTGGCCTTCCATCTCAAAAGAAGGTAATCTTGGAGCAAAAACATACCACAAAACCCACCAAATTTCAATCGAAGGAAAAGAAATTCTGAACGTTTCAGCAGCCAAAGCATTCAAAGGAGACCCCAATTTATACAATCCTGAAGATTTATTATTGAGCAGTTTGGTTTCCTGTCACATGATGTCGTATTTGTACGTTTGTTCCCAAAACGGAATCGAGGTTCTCTCCTATCAGGACGATGCCGAAGCCACGCTCGAAGTATCTGAAAATGGTTCAGGACGTTTTATAGAAGTTCGATTGTGTCCAAAAGTAGTCATTCAGCAAAAAGACAAAATCGACGAAGCTTTGAGTTTGCATTCCAAAGCCAATGGACTTTGTTTTATTGCTAACTCCTGTAATTTTAAAGTTGTTCATTTTCCAAGTTGTACATAGTCAACTATTATTCTTTTTACATTTTCAATCATAATCCTGAACAATTCAACTATCAATTTCTTTGCTTATATTTGTAAATGCAAAATCAGTTAAAAGATGAACTACACAATATCCTTTCAGGAAAGAACGAAATTAGGTTTGGAACAATTATCCAAACAATCGCCTGTTACCTTAACGATAGCGAAAAAACAAGTGCAACTACTGAAATCGAAAAGCATTTCAAAAAACAAGAAGCAAAGAAGTTAGAAAAATATATTTCTGATAATAATCTTTGGGTAGAGAATATAGACTTTTCACAATATGTTAGCGAAGGTGCAGAACAAAAAGTTTATTTAAAAGACAGCCAACATGTCTTAAAACTTAATGACGCTATATATTACAGTTCTTGGAAGGATTATTTTTACAATTTATTACTTCACAATTATTTTTTCTCTGACACAGCATATGAGTTAGTTGGTTTTACTAAAGAAAATGAAACTTTGTATGCAGTCGTACAACAAAATTATGTCTTGATTACTTCAAGCACTGATTTATCCATGGTAAAAAAATTTCTAACTTTAAATGGATTTGAAAATAATCGCAATAACGACTATTATAATCCAGAGTTAGGTATAATTTTGGAAGATCTTCATGATGAAAATGTGTTAACAAGAAATGAAATTTTGTATTTTATCGATACCGTTTTTTATTTGACTGAAGCTTTTTGGTTGAAAGATTAAAATAGTAAACTTTCTCCAAGAAATCGCTTATATTTACAAAACAACCAATCTTTGGCGACAAGCCGTAAAAGGAATTTCAACAGCTACTAAAATCAAAAAATGACAACATCCATCATTATATCAATATGTCTTTTGTTGCTACTCGCCTACATCTTTGACATCACTTCGTCAAAGACAAAAGTCCCTTCTGTAATTTTATTATTAATCGTAGGTTGGGCTGTTAAACAAGCAACAAAAGCCTTTGAAATAACTGTCCCGAATCTATCTTCCATACTCCCAATACTGGGAACCGTTGGATTAATCCTGATTGTTTTGGAAGGCTCACTAGAACTAGAATTAAACAAATCCAAATTACCATTTATAGGCAAAACGGCTCTTGTTTCTTTTTTACCAATGCTTGTTTTTAGCTTCGGACTGGCATACGCCTTTCATTATTTTGGAAATATCACATTCAAAGATGGATTGGCAAACGCGATTCCATTTGCAGTAATCAGTAGCGCCATAGCTATTCCAAGTGCTCAAAATCTTTTAGCCAAAGACAAAGAATTCATAACCTACGAAAGCAGTTTATCAGACATATTTGGAGTAATCTTTTTCAATTTCATTACCCTAAATGACAACATCGGAACGCATTCTGTTGGTTATTTTATACTCGAATTATTAGTTATTCTCATCCTAACATTTGTGGCAACATTAGGACTCGCTTTTTTATTGAGCAAAATAAAACACCATGTAAAATTCATTCCAATCATATTAAGTATCGTATTAATATATGCTATTACTAAAATCTACCATTTACCAGGCTTAATTTTTATACTGCTTTTTGGGCTATTTCTTGGAAACTTGGATGAACTCAAAAACATCTACTTCATTCAAAAGCTAAAACCCTCCCTTTTAAACAAAGAAGTACATAAATTCAAAGAATTAACCACCGAAATCGCCTTTTTGATAAGAGCCTTATTCTTTCTATTATTCGGCTTCTTAATCAAAACCCGAGAATTATTAAATACCGAAACCATCGTGTGGGCCCTTGCCATTTGCCTCGGAATATTTACGTTGCGTTACCTCTCGCTAAAAATATTCAAACTAAGCATCAAACCCGCATTGTTTATAGCGCCAAGAGGATTAATCACCATCTTACTTTTTCTATCCGTCCCAATTACTCAAGTCACCGATTTAGCCAATAACTCCTTGATTATTCAGGTAATCATCCTTTCCGCTTTGGTCATGATGTTTGGATTGATGACACATAAAACAATCCCTGAGAGTCATTTAGAAACTTAGAAATTTATTTTTTAGGAGCAGAAACATCAGGGATTATAAGAATCATCAGTCCTGCTCTACGCTACAATCTTTTGTGCCAAACCCCGGCACAAAAGGATTTCCACTTCGATCAGGGCTAAAGACAAGCATCTTGCATTTTTACAATTAAAAACCTCTCCGAAGACTATAATTAGGAGTCCGAAGCATGAAACAGGCTGTCCGAAGCATGAAACAGGCTGTCCGAAGCATTTGTCAAGGAGTCCGAAGCTCGTATCAGGGAGTCCGAAGCATGTGTCACGGAGTCCGAAGCAGGCAGCAGGCAGTCCGAAGCTTGCTTCAGACTGACGGAAGCTCGTATCAGGGAGACGGAAGAGTGTATCAGGCCGACGGAAGCTTTCATCAAGGAGACGGAAGCTCGTATCAGGGCATTCTTTTATCTTCTGAGACCCTATTATATATGGAAAACTACAAAAAAAGGCACAAAAAACAAAATTTAAGCTTTGCGAACTAAAAACCATGATTTCCCATATTTGAAAATTAGATTTTTAAATAATTTGTTACTTAAAAACTTAGCAACTCAGAAACTTAGTAACTTAGGATACTACTAGTATTTTTTTTAAGTTTGTAAAAACAAATGATCTGTGATTTCTGCACGTTTTAAATTTTAAAAAACAATGACTTTTACCAAAACTACCGAACAATCTTCAAAATACGAACATCTTGAAAAAATGTCTGTTCAAGAGCTATTAAGCAACATTAATCAGGAAGATCAAACAGTACCTCTGGCTGTCGAAAAAGCTTTGCCACAAATAGAAACTTTAGTAACCGAAATTGTTGCCAAAATGAAACAAGGCGGACGCTTATTCTACATTGGCGCAGGAACATCTGGCCGTTTAGGAATTTTAGATGCCTCCGAATGCCCTCCTACTTTTGGAGTGCCTTTCGATTTAGTGGTCGGAATCATAGCTGGTGGCGACACCGCAATCCGCAAAGCCGTAGAAAACGCCGAAGATAATGCAACTCAAGCCTGGTTAGATTTAAAAGCATTTAATGTTAACGAAAATGATGTTGTAGTTGGTATCGCTGCTTCGGGGACAACGCCTTATGTTATTGGAGGTTTACAAGCCTGCAACGAGAATAATATTAGTACAGGAAGTATTTCCTGCAATGCAGGAAGTCCGCTTTCTCAAACCGCAAAATTCCCAATCGAAGTTATCGTAGGGCCTGAATTCGTAACAGGAAGTTCCAGAATGAAAGCTGGTACTGCTCAAAAACTGGTTTTAAATATGATTACGACTTCAACCATGATTCAGCTTGGAAAAGTAAAAGGAAACAAAATGGTCGACATGCAATTGAGCAACAACAAACTCGTTGATCGTGGCGTAAAAATGATAATGGGCGAAATTCCCGTAACCTACGAAGAAGCATCCGAATTACTAAAAACTCATGGAAACGTTCGTAAAGCAGTTGATTTTTATAATAGTGCCCAGTAATCAGTTTTTAGTGATCATAATATGGTATTCAGGAAACAGATTACGCAATTAAACTTTTAAACAATTTAAACGATTTTAAACAAATAATCGATTAAACTAAAACAATGGCAAATAAACAATTATTAGCAAAAGGAATTAAATATTTAACAGGTGCATTACCACTGATGTTCATTGGACCATCAGTGATTTATAATGCATTTATGAACCAGCATACGAATTGGCATTACTTGGTTTTAGGCATAGGAATTGTTGCTTGTCTGGCATCAATGTATTTGATGTTTGTAGGTTTAAAAATAGTAATGAAAAGCATATTCAACGACTAATGGAAGACCTGATACACATTCAAAAAACATTTGAAAAAGTTACCTGGATAGGAAAAAAGATAAATAATCGCGAATTTGAAGATTGTGTTTTCAAAAACTGTGATTTCTCAAATAGCGATTTTTCGAACAATAGTTTTATGGATTGTGAATTCATCGAATGCAATTTATCGATGACACAATTAGGAGGTTCTAGTTTGAAAACAGTTTCGTTCAGAAACTGCAAACTGATGGGAATACAATTTCAATCGTGTATGGATTTTTTGTTCAATGTGCAATTTCAGGATTGTGTTTTGGACTACAGTTCTTTTGCTAACAAAAAAATGCCAAAGACCAAATTCAATTCCTGTTCCCTGAAAGAAGTCACTTTTATCGGAACTAATTTGACGCAATCGGTATTTGGAAACTGTAATTTGGACAACGCTATTTTTAACGAAACCCTTTTAGCAGGTGTAGATTTTACTACAGCTTACAATTATAAAATTGACCCCGAATTCAACCCGATGAAAAAAGCTAAATTTTCAAGTCAGGGAATTGCAGGACTTTTGGACAAGTATGATATAAAAATTGAGTGATTGAGTGATTGATTGTTTGAATTATCTTATATATATTGTAGCTGTTTAAAATTTAACTCATGGAACACCAAGAACAATTTTTAAAACATATATGAATTTTACAAAACTCGCACCACTGATGCGAGTTTTGCAAAATCATATCATAAACGGTAAGAGATTTAGGTAAAAATAGAAAATACTACGCTAGTTTTGTCATTCTGACGAAGGAAGAATCCCAGTAGGTAGCTCGACAATCTAAATCAATAAGTTTTGTTTAACTTTAGTGAACACATATTGCGGAGATACTCTGTGGATATACGTTGCGGAGATTCTTCCTTCGTCAGAATGACAAGATTGTGCTAAATGTTTGTAACAAAAAATAAACCTCTAACTAAACGACATTGAATTAAATATACAAATTATGAATGCAACCAACTCCTATCTTGAAAGCGTGAAGAAGCAGTTTCTTTACTATAAAATGTTAGGCGAAAAAGCCATCGAACAGCTGGAACCAGAACAACTTTTTGTCTCTGTAAATGAAGATACCAATAGCATTGCCGTCATTATAAAACATCTTTCAGGCAACATGTTGTCTCGTTGGACGGATTTCCTAACTACTGATGGTGAAAAAGAAACAAGAAATCGAGATGGTGAATTTGAAAATGATTTGACAACCAAAGAACAAGTTCTAGAAGTTTGGAATACTGGATGGAAATGCTTTTTAGATACTTTGGACAGTTTGCAACCAGAGCAACTTTCGGAAATCATTTATATTCGTAATGAGGGACATACGGTTATTGAAGCTATCAATAGACAGTTGGCTCACTATCCTTATCATGTTGGCCAAATTGTTTTTTATGCCAAACAATTAAAAAAAGGCGAATGGAACAGTTTGTCTATTCCAAAAAATAAATCGAACAGTTATAATGCTGATAAATTTGCTCAGGAGAAATCAATTAAAAATTTCACCGAAGAGGAATTCAGACGATTGAAATAATTTAAATGACCAAAAAACCTGCCCCGGATGGAAGTGAAAACCCCGCAGGGCTAGACCTTATTTTTTCTTGTTCCAAAAGAGCGACCAACGGAAGCTCCTTTTGGGACATTAGAAAAAAAGGTATAGACCGAGGAGTTGTAACGCACAGCCGGATTAGGCACAAATAAAAATTAAAATATAAATAATGAAAAAAATAATCTTCCTCCTCACACCACTGTTATTAATGTCGTGTTATAATGCGGAGCGCAACTGCAAGGATTTTAAAACCGGGAAATTTAAATTTGAATATGAAATTGATGGTGTAAAGAAAACTACCGTTTTTGAACGCAATGATAGTATTGAAATTGAGACTTTTGAAGGTAAAACAGATACCGCAACCATTCGTTGGATAAATGACTGCGAATATGTTTTGCAAAAAAAACACCCGAAAAATAAGGCGGAAGAGAAAGCTATTGACATGAAAATTTTGACAACTACGAAAAATTCGTATACCTTTGAATTTGGAATGGTGGGAACTGACGCTAAGCAAAAAGGGACTGTTGTTAAGATTTCAGATTAGAGAATTTTAGAATTCAGATTGCCAACCAATAAATTAAAACATAAACCCTAACGATACAAAATGGAAGTATTTTTGAACCCAGATGCTTGGATTGCCTTATTAACATTGACTTTTTTGGAAATTGTATTAGGGATTGACAACATCATTTTCATCTCTATTGCAACTGGAAAATTAGCGATTGAAGACCGCAAAAAAGCAACCAAAGTGGGTATGTTTTTGGCAATGTTTATGCGAATTGCATTATTATTTGGGATTAACTTTTTGACTCAAATGAAGAAGCCTTGGTTCACAATTGATTTCAGCTGGTTGCACGCTGGAGTTACCGGACAAAGTCTTATTTTATTATTCGGTGGATTGTTCCTTATTTACAAAAGCACCAATGAAATTCGTGAAAAAGTAGATGAAAAAGGTCATGAAGAAAAAGAATTAGGCAAAGCCGCTGCGAAATCTTTCCAAAGTGTTATTCTACAAATTATAATGATTGATTTGGTTTTCTCTTTTGACAGTATTTTGACCGCTGTCGGAATGACGAATGGTGTTGAAGGCGCCTTGATTATCATGATTACTGCAGTGGTTATTTCGGTTTTAATTATGATGCAGTTTGCAGTTCCGGTTGGGAATTTTGTCAACAAACATCCTTCTATTCAAATATTGGGATTGTCCTTTTTGATTTTAATTGGATTCATGTTATTAACCGAAAGTGCTCATTTATCTAATGCGCTTATTTTTGGAAGCCATGTCACTCCTGTACCAAAAGGGTATTTATATTTTGCTATTTCGTTCTCATTGTTTGTAGAAATAATAAATATGAGAGTGACGAAAAAGAAGAATTAATATGCAATTTTACACATCAAATTGATTAATATTCAAAAAACACGGTTACGAGTAGTTACTGTGTTTTTTTTTATAATATATTTAAATTCGAAAACAACATTCAGAAAAAATGAAGAATACGATATCACATAGAGTTGCCGATTTTTTAAAGAACTTCCCTCCTTTTACTTTTTTAAATCAAAGAGATATCGAAGTGCTTTCGGAACAAATTTCTATTATTTATAAAGAAAAAGACAGCGCTATTTTTGCGGAAAATGACGAAACTCATGATTCATTTTATGTAGTTCACAAAGGCGCAATTGCTCTAAGAAAAGGTCCGAAGAAAGACGTAATAGACATGTGCGATGAAGGAGATATATTTGGTCTTCGCCCTCTTATTGCGAATGAAAATTACAAAATGGAGGCCGTAGCTTATGAAGAAAGTATTATTTATTCGATACCCATAGATATTTTCAGACCATACGCTTTGCAAAACAGAGAAGTTGGTAATTTTTTAATTCAAAGTTTTGCGTCAAATACTAGTACTCCTTATTCTGAAAGCTATAGAGGAAAACTGTATGGAGAGACTCTGGCAGGTGATCTTTTGGATAATAATTCCAAAATATTAGACATTCAACCGGTAAAATATTCTAAAAAAATTGTCACCTGTTCATCAGCAACTACTGCCAAAGAGATTGCGAAAATTATGACGCAACAAAATGTAGGCGCTGTGCTTGTGGTTGAAGATAAACTGCCAATTGGCATTATTACAGATAAAGATTTACGCGATAAAATTGTCACCGGTGAACATCCAATTACATCGTCGGCGTCGGTTATTATGACAAGTCCGGTTATCACGTATCCCAAAAAACTGACTACCACGCAAGCACAAATGGCGATGATGAAAAGCAACATCAGCCACATTTGCCTAACCAAAGACGGTACTCCAAACACCAAAGCTGTTGGTATTCTTTCCAAGCATGATGTAATGGTTTCATTAGGAAATAATCCTGCCGTTTTGATTAAAGCTGTAAAAAGAGCCAAAAAATACAAAGACATAAAACCGATACGAGCCAGTATTATGCAATTATTACAAGGATATTTGGATCAAAATATACCAATGACTTTAACATCAAAAATCATTACTGAATTGAATGATGTTTGTATTCAACAAGTCATAAGCATTGCACTGAAAAAAATGGACACTCCTCCACCAGTAAAATTTGCCTGGCTAGCGATGGGAAGCCAAGGACGAAGCGAACAATTATTACAAACAGATCAAGACAACGCATTGGTTTATGAAGATGTTGCCGAAGAATCAAAAGAGAAAACTAAAAAATATTTTTTAGACCTAGCAACTCATGTCAACAAAGGTCTTTTTGAAATTGGATACGATTATTGCCCTGCCGAAATGATGGCATCTAATCCAAAATGGTGTTTAAGTCTGGAAGAATGGAAAAAATTAGTACATCATTGGATTACCAATACTGGTAAAGATGAAGTGTTGTTGTCTTTTATATTCTTTGATTACAGCCTTTCGTATGGTGATAGCGAACTAGCGAATAAGCTTTCGGATTTCATTTTAGACGATATCAAAGCGAATCCTGTTTTTTATATACATTTAGTGAGTGGCGCTTTGCAAAGTCCGTCGCCTACAGGATTTTTCAGACAATTTCTACTGGAACAAGATGGCGCTAATAAAGATTTTTTTGATATAAAAAACAGAGCATTAATGCCTTTGAGTGATGCCGCGCGAGTATTGATTTTATCACATTCTGTAAAATCAATAAGCAACACTCCGGAACGTTTTGAAAAATTAGCCGAACTAGAACCTCAAAACAGAGAATTGTATTTAGCTTGTGCCTATTCATATAAAGCGCTGTTGAAATTCAGAACGAAACAAGGGCTTTTGCACCATGATTCTGGACAATATATAGCTTTGGAACACTTAACCAAATTAGAAAAAATAAAACTTAAAAGCACCTTCAAGACAATCAAAGAGTTACAAGCAATCATCTCTATTCGTTTTAATCCATCAAATATATTGTAATGAAGAACTTTATTCAAGAATGGAAAACTGATTTATTTGATTTTTTAAATATATCCAAAAAACCAATTGATGAATCACTCTTACATACGATTGAAGAAACCCGTTTCATCGTTTTAGATACCGAAACCACTGGTTTTGATTATGAGAATGACCGAATACTTTGTATAGGTGCTGTTGCCTTGCAAAATGGCGTCATTCCTATTTCTGATAGTTTTGAAATGTACATCCATCAAGAGCATTTTGACAAAAATAGTGTCCAAATTCATGGTATATTGAAAGATCTGGTTTTGGATAAACCTTCAGAATTAGAGGTTTTACAAAAACTTTTGGACTTTTTAGGAAACTCAATTATCATAGCACATCATACAATCTTTGATATCACTATGATTAATAAAGCATTAGAACGAAATAACCTTCCAGTTTTAACAAATAAAACTCTGGATACAGCATTCCTTTATAAAAAGACACTGATTAAATCCAACATATTAGAATATAAAGATCATTATTCTCTCGATGACCTCGCCGATAAATTTGACATTTCCAAAAAAGACCGTCATACCGCAATGGGTGATGCTTATATTACTGCTATTGCCTTCCTGAAAATTGTAAAAAAGTTAAAGCATAAAAAAAGAAAAGGAGAATTTCTATTAAAAGATTTATTTTATTACTAGTTATTTTCAAAAAACTACAACCAAATAACATTCTTCGCACTCAAAAAAATAAGGCTCACAAATCTCTTACAAACCTTTACACTCCTCACTCATAAAAATAATAAACTTTTATTTGATAAAATTCTCCTTTTAAATTCCTACAAAATACAAAAGGAGTTATAATAATTAATTTGTTTGAATAAAAAATCTAAAAATAGTTCGAATCAATTGAACTTAGATTTCTTTGTCATAAAATTTCTTAAAAACTACAAATCCATATTTTACTTAGCAATCAAGCTCCAACAACACTACAAATTCTCAGACACAATGACTCAATATGGTTTTACAACAACAATAAATCATATTTGTTATTGTATCAAAAAAAATACAGTTAATTAATTGTGTATCTGAAAATAAAACCTATTTTTGTGTAATCGATTACATAAAAATTAACATCAATTATTACACTATTAACCAAAACCAAAAAAAATAAACCAAAACCAAAATTCATGAATAACCAAACCATTGGCAAATACAGATGGACAATATGCAGTTTAGTTTTTTTTGCCACAACAGTAAATTATCTAGACCGGAATGTAATAAGTTACTTAAGACCCTTTTTAGCAGAAGCATTTCATTGGACTCCCGAACAAGAAGTAATAGACTACTCAAATATCGAATTAGCTTTCAAAATCGCCTATGCATTTGGAATGCTTGTTGCAGGAGGGTTTATTGATAAACTGGGCACAAAACTAGGATATGCAATTGCAACTGGTTTATGGAGTGTTGCAGCCGTTTGTCATGCTTTCGCAACAGGAACAGGTGGCTTTATAATCGCTCGTGTATTTTTAGGAATTACAGAAGCTGGAAATTTCCCCGCAGCCATAAAAGCTACAGCAGAATGGTTCCCGCAAAAAGAACGTGCATTAGCAACAGGAATCTTCAATTCAGGAAGCAACATAGGCGCTATAATTGTTCCTTTATCAGTCCCATATATTGCAGAACATTATGGCTGGCAATGGGCATTTATTGCAACAGGAATCATTGGTTTTATATGGCTGGTCTTATGGTTTATTTTTTATGAAGTACCTCAAAAACAAAAACGTTTATCAGAAGCTGAATTAGAATATATTAACTCCGATAAAACAGAAACAATCGAACCTGAAAACAACGAAAAAGTTTCATGGTTAAAACTCCTATCTTTTCGTCAAACTTGGGCATTTGCGATTGGAAAATTACTTACCGACCCTGTTTGGTGGTTTTATTTATTTTGGCTACCAGATTTCTTGATGAAACAATACAAACTTACCGCTACCGAAATCATTTGGCCTTGCGCATTAGTTTATGTAATCGGAAGTATTGGAAGTATCGGAGGTGGATGGTTACCTCTAAAACTAATTGAAAAAAATTGGCCTGCTTACAAAGCTAGAAAAACAAGCATGTTAATTTATGCATTCGCCGTTTTACCTGTATTGTTTTCGCAACAATTAGGAGCAATTAATATTTGGTGGGCTATTTTAGTGATTGGTCTCGCTGTTTCAGCACACCAAGCCTGGAGCGCCAACATCTTCACAACAGTATCAGACATGTTTCCAAAAAACACAACCGCTTCTGTAACAGGGATTGGAGGTATGTTCGGAGCACTTGGCGGAATTTTATTAACTTTGCTAGTTCAAAAAAATATGTTCGTTTATTATACCAAAATTGGCAAAATAGAAACCGGATATTTCATTATGTTTTGCATTTGTGGAGCCGCTTATTTATCAGCTTGGCTAATCATGCACATCTTAGTTCCAAAAATGAAAAAAGTAGAATTATAGATTTTGCAAATCATTAATCTAAAATCAGCAATTATAACATTGCTATTTTAAATAAAAGCCAAAAAAACAATAATATACATTGCTGTATTAAAAATTTAATTTACTTTTGTGTAATCGATTACATTAATTATTTTACCATGACAAAATATAGTTCTAGATATGCTTCTAGCCCACAAGCGGTAAAGCATTATGACACGAAACAATTGAGAGACGAGTTCTTAATTGACAATTTGATGGAAGAAGGCGAAATAACGCTAACCTACTCTCATTACGACAGATACATTGCCGGTTCTGCAGTACCTGTAACTCCACTAACACTTGAAACAATAGACCCTCTAAAATCTGGATATTTCTTAGAAAGAAGAGAATTAGGCATCATCAATGTTGGAGGAAACGGAACAGTTCTTGTAGAAGGAACAGCTTATGAATTAGGATTCAAAGACGCTCTATATATTGGAAGTGGAAATAAAGAAGTAATCTTCAAAAGTAATGACTCAGAAAATCCTGCTAAATTTTATTTAAATTCAGCACCAGCACACACCACCTACCCTACTAAAAAAGTAAGTTTAGCAGAAGCTAATAAATTACAATTAGGAACAATGGAAACTGCAAACCACCGTACAGTAAATCAAATGATTATTGGTGGAATTGTTACTACTTGTCAATTACAAATGGGTATGACCGAATTAAAACCTGGAAGTGTCTGGAATACAATGCCTGCTCATGTTCACGATCGTAGAATGGAAGTTTACTTCTACTTAGATATCCCAGAAAATCAAGCGGTTTGCCACTTTATGGGAGAAACCAACGAAACAAGACATATTTGGATGAATAATCACCAAGCTGTTATTTCTCCACCATGGTCTATCCATTCTGGAGCAGGAACTAGCAACTATACCTTCATTTGGGGAATGGCTGGTGAAAATCTAGACTATGGAGATATGGATGTTTGTAAAATAACAGATTTAAGATAATTAATAAACAATTAAATAAAAAATTATGTCAATAAACCTTTTTGATTTAACTGGAAAAACAGCACTTATAACAGGTGGAGTTCACGGACTTGGAATGGCAATGGCAAAAGGACTTGGTCATGCAGGAGCAAAAATTGTAGTAAATGATCTTTCTCAAGAAGCCTTAGATAAAGCTGTTGCAGAATATAAATCTGTTGGAATTGAAGCTTACGGATATCTATTTAATGTATGTGACGAAAAAGCTGTAATTGCTAGTATAACTAAGATAGAGGCAGAAGTTGGACCTATCGATATTTTAATCAATAATGCTGGAATCATCAAAAGAACTCCAATTATTGAAATGGAAGTAGAAGATTTTACCGCAGTAATAACTGTAGATTTAATAAGTCCTTTTATTGTTTCAAAAAATGTAGTAAAAGGAATGATTCAACGTGGTGGTGGAAAAATCATCAATATTTGTTCAATGATGAGCGAATTAGGAAGAGATTCTGTTAGTGCTTATGCTGCTGCAAAAGGAGGTTTGAAAATGTTAACTAAAAACATGGCTACAGAATGGGCTAAATTTAACATTCAAACTAACGGAATTGGACCTGGTTATTTCGCCACCAGCCAAACCGCTCCAATTAGAGTTGACGGACATCCATTTAATGAGTTTATTATCAGCAGAACTCCAGCAAACCGTTGGGGAGATCCAGAAGATTTACAAGGTGCTGCTATATTCTTATCTTCTAAAGCGAGTGATTTCGTAAACGGTCACATTCTTTATGTAGATGGTGGAATTCTTGCTACAATCGGGAAACCATCAAATGAATAATAATATTTTAAGAAATTTATAATGAGCACAAGTTTCATACATGATAATTTTTTATTAGAGAATAAATTTGCAGAAGAGTTGTATCACAATTATTCTAAAAATCAACCTATTATTGATTATCACAATCACTTAAATCCTCAGTTTATTGCTGAAGATAAAATTTTTAACAATATCACAAATGTTTGGATAAACGGAGATCACTACAAGTGGCGTGCTATGCGTACTTTAGGAATCAACGAACAATTTATCACTGGAAATGGGTCTGATAAAGATAAATTCTTAAATTGGGCAAAAACCGTTCCTTACACAATGCGTAACCCTTTGTATCACTGGACGCATTTAGAATTAGCCCGCTATTTTGACATCACTGAATTACTAAACGAGAAATCAGCTGAAAGAATTTACGAAGAGACTTCAGCTAAAATAAATTCTCCAGAATATAGTACTCAAAACTTACTTCGCAAAATAAATGCTGAATACGTTTGTACTACAGAAGATCCAATTGACACATTGGAATTTCACCAAAAATTAGCGACAAGCGATTTCAAAACTAAAGTAGGTACAGCATTCAGACCTGATAAAGCAATCTTAATTTCAAATGATGGTTACAACGAATACGTTGACAAATTAGGTGAAGTTGCAGGTATAACTATTAATACTTATGCTGATTTATGTTCTGCTTTAAAAAACAGAGTTGAATTTTTTGATAAAAACGGATCTAAAATTTCTGATCACGGTTTAGATCAAATTTATTTCGAAAACTATACTGAAAGTGAAGTTAGTGCCATTTTCAAAAAGAAAAGAGAAAATGCAGCTTTAACCAACGAAGAAGCTTTAAAATTCCAAAGCGCTGTTTTAGTATTTTTATGCGAGACCTACCACGAATTGGGATGGGTACAACAATTTCACTTAGGAGCATTGAGAAATAATAACGCTCGTATGCATAGAATTTTGGGTCCTGATACAGGATGGGATTCTATCGGAGATTATCCTCAAGCTCAAAAATTATCTGCTTTCTTAAATGCTTTAGATAGTAAAGATAAATTAACAAAAACCATCATTTACAACCTGAATCCTGCTGATAATGAAGTTATGGCAACAATGATTGGTAATTTTAATGATGGAAGCATTAGAGGAAAAGTTCAATTTGGATCAGGATGGTGGTTTTTGGATCAAAAAGACGGAATGACTAAACAATTGAACGCCCTTTCTAATATGGGACTTATCAGCTGTTTCGTTGGAATGTTGACAGATTCTAGAAGCTTCTTATCATTCCCAAGACACGAATATTTTAGACGTATTCTTTGTAATCTTTTAGGTGACGAAATCAAAAGAGGGGAATTACCTAATGATATGGAATGGATTGGTAAAATGGTTTCTGATATCAGTTATAACAACGCCAAAGAATATTTCAAATTTTAATATACATTACAATCTAAGCCTAAATTAAATCGTTATTTATTTAGGCTTAGATTTTATAAACCCTTTTTTCTCCATAATAAGAAAAAAGAATTAAATCATAATAAAAAAAGGCTGATTTCTACGAATGAAATTATATTTTAATATTAATTACAGCACAAAAAAATCACTTTAAAAATAATCCATCCTTTACAGATGAATTAAATTTTTATAATAATACAAAAGTTAAATAAGCGACTTGAATAAAAAGATAGAAAGAAAGAATTTAATCTCTAATCCTCATTAAAGGATTAAAAACCGAAACTCTAACTAAAAAAAAGTCGCTTATTAATTAAAAAAACGGTTCAGAATAAAGAGCTAGTAAATAAATATAAAGAAGGAAGATGAAAAATTTAAATAGAAAAAATTTAGGATTAGAAAAATTACAACCAGTTAAAGTAGTTCAATTTGGAGAAGGTAATTTCTTAAGAGCTTTTGTTGATTACGCTTTTCACAAATTAAATAAAGAGTTAGACTTCAATGCTGGAATTGCAATGGTTCAACCTTTGAAAGATGGTATGGTAAACATGATTAATGATCAAGATGGTCTTTATACTTTGTTTATGAATGGAATCAAAAAAGGTGAAAAAATACAAGACATTCAGTTAATTACTAATGTTGTAAAAGCAATAAATCCATATACTAATTTTGCAGATTATTTAGCATTAGCAAAAGAAGAAGAACTTCAATTTATCGTTTCAAACACCACCGAAGCAGGAATTGAATTTCTTGACAGTGACACACCAGATATGCAACCACCAGCTGCATTTCCTGCTAAATTGACTGTTTTATTACATGAAAGATTCAAACATTTCAATGGAGATGCATCTAAAGCATTGACTATTATTCCTTGTGAATTAATTGATTACAACTCTGAGACTTTAAAAAAATGTATCTTACAATATTGTGATTTATGGAAGTTAGAAGATTCATTTAAAACATGGGTATCAGACGCTTGTACTTACCACAGTACATTGGTTGACAGAATTGTTCCTGGATATCCAAGAGCTGAAATTGAAGATTACAATAGTAAATTAGATTATCAAGATAATTTAATTGTTGCTGCTGAACCATTTTTCCTTTGGGCTATTGAAGGCGGTGAAGATTTAAAACAAAAACTACCATTCCACAAAACAGATTTGAATGTAAAAATTGTTGATGATATTCGTCCTTTCAAAATGATCAAAGTTCGTATTTTGAATGGTGCCCATACTGCAATGGTTCCTTTTTCACTTTTATATGGTAACAAATTAGTAAAAGAAACAGTTGATGGAGCTTTTACCGGAACATTTGTAAACAGTGTGATTAGCGAAATTAGCGAAACCCTTGCTATGGACAAAAACGAAATTACCGCCTATGCTGAAGAGGTAATGGATCGTTTTAAAAACCCATTCATCAAACACGCATTAGCTGATATCGCTTTAAATTCTATATCAAAATTCAAAGTAAGAGTTTTACCAAGTTTATTAGGATATTATAATGCAAAACAAAAACTTCCTGTAAACCTGACTTTTTCATTAGCTTCTTTAATCCAATTCTACAAAGGAACATGGAACAATGAAGTATTACCTGTAAAAGACACTCCTGAATTAGTTGAAGCATTTAAAAATGCTTGGCAATTAGGAACCTTGGATTCAGTTGTCGCTGCTGTTTTAGCTAACACAGAATTCTGGGGAGAAGATTTAACAAAAATTAAAGGTTTATCTGAAGCATTAGTAGTAGCTTTAACTGAAATTGAAGCTAACGGAATTGAAAAAGGCTATGCTAATTTCAGCTCAAAATTCTAATTAGAACCTTTTTAAAATTATTATCATGCAAAAAAAATTAATAAAAGTAAATCCAGCAGATAACGTAATTGTCGCGTTAACTGATTTAGTACAAAACGAACAAATTGCGTTTGAAGGAACTACAGTCATACCAACAACTGATGTTAAAGCAAAACATAAAATTGCAGAGAAAGATTTTGCAATTGGTGATGAAATTATAATGTATGGCGTTTTGGTAGGAAAAGCTGTAGAACCTATAAAAAAAGGAGAAGTAATTACCACAGAAAATGTAAAACATCAAAGTGAAAAAGTTTTTGGTAAAACTGGAAATTTAGGCTGGACTCCACCAAATGTAGATCGTTGGAAAGATAAAACTTTCAACGGATACCACCGTACTGATGGACAAGTTGGAACCAAAAATGTTTGGTTATTTATTCCATTGGTTTTTTGTGAAAACAAAAATATCGAAAAACTGAAAGATATTTTCGAAAACGAATTACTACCAAAAAAAGAAGTTTCTTACAAAAAATTATTACGCTCTTTAATTGAAGAAAAAAGCGTAGAAGAAGTTTCTGAGAAATATCCAACTGAAAATATTTTAGATAATATCGAAGTAAAATTCATCAACCATCAAGGTGGCTGTGGTGGAATTCGACAAGATTCGGAATTGCTAGCAAAACTGCTTGCAGGATATGTAAACAATCCAAATGTTGCCGGTGCAACTATTTTAAGTTTGGGCTGCCAAAATCTGCAAGTAAATATCTTTAAAGATGCATTGAAAGCAATGAATCCAAATTGTGATAAAGAAATTTTAATCTATGAGCAGCAACAAATTGGAACTACCGATCAAATGTTTCAAATAGTAATCAAAGATTCTTACGAAGCTATTAAAAGAGCAAATAAAATCGAACGTAAACCTGCTCCTATTTCAAAACTAAGTATTGGTTTGGAATGTGGTGGGTCTGACGGATTTTCAGGAATATCGGCAAATCCAGCATTGGGAGTTGTTTCGGATATCTTCGCAGCTTTGGGAGCCAAATCCATTTTGGCAGAGTTTCCAGAATTATGTGGTGTTGAGCAAGAATTGATGAACCGATGTGTGGACGAAGAAAAAGCAGACAAGTTTTTAGCTTTGATGAAAGCTTTTGAAAAATCAGTTGTTGATGCAGGTTCAGGGTTTGATATGAACCCATCTCCAGGAAATATTAAAGACGGATTAATTACCGATGCCATGAAATCGGCCGGTGCATCTAAAAAAGGAGGAACTGCACCTATTGTAGATGTTTTGGATTACGGCGAATATATTTCAAAACCAGGTTTAAATCTTTTAAATACACCAGGTAATGACGCTGAATGTACCACAGGATTGGTTGGAGCTGGGGCAACAGTTGTTTTATTTACCACAGGTTTAGGAAATCCGATGGGAAATCCGGTTGCACCCGTTGTAAAAATTGCTTCAAACACAGCATTAACTAATAGAATGTCGGATATTATCGATTTCAATGCTGGAACTGTGATTACTGGTGAAAAAAACATAACCGAAGTTGGAGCAGAAATCGTAGATTACATTATTGAATTGGCGAGCGGAAATGTAGAAACAAAAGCAGACCAATTAAAACAAGATGTATTTATTCCTTGGAAAAGAGGAGTCTCATTATAATATTGAAGAAAGTTTTTTAGATTATTTTATTTTAAAAAAGCTGTTAGATTAATTTCTAACAGCTTTTTTCATTAATTCAACTTTATATGTTTCAATTATTTTCCTCTAGTAGAAGACTTTCTAATGTGCAATTCTGGAGTTAATACTACTTTCTTTTCCATTCTCACTTTACTTGTACTATTAATTTGTTCAAGAAAAACTTTGGCTGCCATCTTTCCCATTTCCAACGGAGATTGATCTACTGAAGAAATCGATAATTCCATAAACAATGTGAAAGGCTCGTTCCCAAAACCAAAAACACAAAATTCTTCTGGAATTTTGATTCCTCTTTCTTTCAATTCCTGAATAGCTCCAAGCGCAGCAAAATCACTGGAAGAAAAAATACCATCAGGCGGTGTATCTAAACTAAATAATCTTTTTACTGCTTCTCTTCCAGCTCCAACATTACTTTTAGTTTGAAAAACATAATCATCATTCCATTCCAAACCATTATCTGACAAAGCTTTTTTGTAACCGTCTTTTCTGTTTTCAAATATTTCCAATGACAAATCACCAGTAAGATGTGCAATACGCTTACATCCTTGTTCGATAAGATTCTTAGTCGCTAAATATCCTCCTTCAAAATCATTTATCGTTACAGAACTAACACCTTCCATTTTTTTCTTTCTATCAAAAAAAATCAAAGGAACATTTTTATCTACTACGTTTTTTATAAAGTGATCATTTCCTTCGGAAACATCTGATATTGACATCAAAATTCCATCAACTTGGGCGTTTAACAATGTAGTAATATTTTCGATCTGTCTCGCTTCATCTTCATGCGTTTGACAAATAATTACATGATAGCCTTTGGGATGCAACTCTTCTTCTATACCTCTAATTACAGATGCAAAAAAATTACTATCTATACGAGGTACAATAACCCCAACGTTATTACTCCTTCCACTTCGTAGTGATTGTGCTAATTTATTTTGTTTATAATTCATTTTAGCAGCAGTTTCAAACACTAACATTCGAGTTACCTCACTTATTTTAGGATTGTTATTCAGAGCTCTTGAAACAGTAGCAGCAGTAATATCGAGTTTTTTGGCAATATCGTAAATTGTTGTTTTTTGATCCATAAGGGAATTAACGTAAATATATTATAAGGTAAAAATAATTAAAAAAAGCAATTAAAATCATCAATGTTATCGATTACACAAAAAATTACTTTATTCTAATTTTTTTGGTTTTATATCGTAACAAAAACTTAACGATTTCATAAAAAGCAGCAATATAGTAAGAATATCTTAAAAATTAAAGTCTATTTTTTTATTTTTGATTATTTAATTCATTTTTTTTGTTTATCTAAAAAATATATGTAAGTTTGTGTAATCGATTGCATTGTTACATTTATTCCCTCTAAAATATATTCAGATGAAATCATTTAAATCCTATATAATTCTAAAAAAAATCACAAATAAGTTATTTTTTTTACTTGTTTTTGCTCTATTTATAGGATCTTCACTTTTCTCTCAGGAAAACAATTCTTCGAAAGAGCAATGGGCAAAAATGGAATCAATTTTAAAAAACATTAAAAACCCTACTTTCAAAAATAAAATTTTCAATATTCTAGAATATGGTGCTCAATCTAATTCTACTTTCGACAATACTGAGGCAATTACCAAAGCCATTAAAGAATGTAGTAAAAACGGTGGCGGTATAGTATTAGTTCCTAAAGGAAAATATTTATCAAAAGCCATACATTTAGAAGACAATGTAAATTTCCATTTAGAAAAGGATGCCGAAATTCTTTTCAGTACCAATCCAAAAGATTATTATCCTTTAGTTCATACTTCTTTTGAAGGAACTGAATTAATGAATTATTCTCCTTTAGTATATGCTTATAAAAAAACCAATGTAGCTATAACTGGTAAAGGAACTCTAAATGGTCAAGCAACAAACGAAAACTGGTGGCCTTGGTGCAGTAGCGAAAGTTACGGATGGAAAAAAGGCACACCATCACAGTCTGACCCTCTTAACAGAGCACGTCTAGTAGATATGGCTGAAAGCAATATCCCTGTTTCGGAAAGAACTTTTGGAGAAGGTCATTATTTAAGACCTAACTTTGTAGAATTTTTTGAATGTAAAAATGTACTAATTCAAGGCATTACAATAGTTAATGCTCCTTTTTGGGTTATCCATCCTATCAAATCTGAGAACTTAATTGTAGATGGAGTTACAATTAATAGTCATGGTCCCAACAATGATGGTTGCGATCCAGAATATTCTAAAAATGTAGTTATCAAAAATTGTACTTTCAATACTGGAGATGATTGTATTGCCATAAAATCAGGTCGTGATGCAGACGGAAGAAGAGTAGCAATGAAAAGTGAAAATATAATTGTTCAAAACTGCACTATGTTTGACGGACATGGAGGTGTTACTATAGGTAGCGAAATTTCTGCAGGTGTAAGCAATGTATATGTAGAAAATTGCAAAATGAACAGCCCAAATCTCGATGTAGCAATTCGTTTAAAAACCAATTCTAGAAGAGGAGCTCTAATTGAGAACTTTTATGTAAGAAACATTGAAATTGGACAAGTTAAAGAAGCCGTTTTGAAAGTAGATATGTTTTATAATGTACATGGCAATCAAAATGGAAATTTTATTCCAAGAATTGAAAACATTTACCTAGAAAACGTAAAAGTTGAAAATGGAGGAAAGTATAGCATACTAGCAAAAGGGTACAAGGAATCTCCTATCAAGAATATAACCTTCAAAAATGTAACTATCAAAAAAGTTAAAGAAGAGTACTCAATAGAAAACGTAAACAACCTTAAATTTATTAACACTTATATCAATGAAAAATTAATGAAGAATTAAACCAACAAAAAGCACTTAAAAATTAATGCAAAAAATTAAACCCAATTAATCACTAAAATCAAATCTATGAACAATAACCATTTATTTAAAAAAGAAACAAAAATGTATTTTGTTTTTACTTTTTTTCTGGTATTTCTCATGAGCAGTAAAGGAATTTCACAAAATGTAATTCAAGGTACAATTAAAGATGCCGCAGGCTTAACCATGCCTGGAGTAAATATTATAGAAAAAGGTACAAAAAACAGTACCACTTCAGATTTTGATGGTAAATTCACCATAAAAACAACAAAATCAGGAGCTGTTTTAAGTTTTTCTTTTATTGGATTTAAAACAAAAGAAGTAGCTACTGCAGGCAGAACTAAACTTGATGTCTCCTTATCTGAAGAATCAAATACACTTAACGAAGTTGTAGTTGTTGGATACGGAACAGTTAAAAAATCTGATTTAACAGGAGCTGTTTCTACTCTTTCTGGGGCTGAGCTAAGAAAAAATCCAGTGGCAAACATTGGAGAAGCTTTAACAGGTAAGATTGCCGGCGTTTCTGTAACATCTTCAGAAGGATCTCCTGATTCAGAAATTAAAATTAGAATTCGTGGTGGTGGATCTTTAACTCAAGATGCTTCACCATTAATTATTGTTGATGGATTCCCAGTAAACAGTATTAATGATATTTCTCCTTCAGATATTGAAACTCAAACTGTATTAAAAGATGCTTCTGCTACTGCAATTTATGGTTCAAGAGGAGCAAATGGAGTTATTTTATATACTACCAAAAAAGGGAAAGACGGCAAAATGTCAGTGAATTTCAATATGTTTTATGGTCAAAAATACCTAGCAAATGAAATTGATGTTCTTGCGCCAGAAGATTTCGTAAAATGGCAATATGAATATGCTTTACTTAAAAAAGATGTTAGCTCTTATGAAAAATATTTCGGAGCGTGGCAAGATCACGATTTATACAATGGTGTAAAAGGCGATAATTGGCAAAAACAAATTTACGGACGAACTGGAGAAGTACAAAGCCGTGATTTAGGAATTCGTGGAGGTTCAGACAAAATCAATTACAACTTCAATTATGCTCATTACGATGAAAAATCAATCATGATTGGGTCTGATTATAATAGAAACAATTTATCGTTAGCATTAAACAGTAAAGCTACTGATAAAATTGACCTTACCTTCAACGTACGCTATTCTGATACAGAAGTAAATGGTGGTGGAGCCAATGATGTAAAAGAAGTTTCATCAAATGACGCACGTTTACGTCACGCTGTTGGATACTCTCCTGTACCATTACCAGGTTTAACTACCGATAATACAGATGAGGCAGTTTCAAGTTATCTTGTAAATCCATTTGTGGCAACTGCAGATACCGACCGTCAACAACTTAGAAAAAACTTCAACATGATTGGAAGTTTTGCTTATAAAATCATTCCTAATCTTTCATTTAAATCAGAATTTGGACTTGATAACCGTAATAATCAAGATTACCGTTTCTATGGTCGTTCTACTTATTATGTTGACAATATTCCAGCTGGTCCAAACCAAGGTAGTCCAGCACTTGTAATCTCTGATCAAAAAAACACTACATTTAGAAATGCCAACACACTTAATTATGATTTCAAAAAATTATTAAGTAATGATCACCATTTAAATGTTCTTGTTGGTGAAGAGATGATAAATACGCAATCAAATACAGTAACGTCGACAATTCATGACTTTCCTGATGACTTTGATTTTCATAAAGCACAAAAACTTACTTCACAAGGTAAAGCTCAGTCAATAGATAATTTTTACAGCCCTGATGACAAATTACTTTCATTTTTTGGACGTGCACTTTATGACTATAAAAGCAAATATTTACTAACTGCAACTTTCCGTGCTGATGGATCTAGTAAGTTTACACAAGGGAATCAATGGGGTTATTTCCCAGCAGCGGCAGCTGCTTGGAAAATTTCTGAAGAAAGTTTCCTTAAAGATGTAAACTGGATAAGCTCTCTTAAATTAAGAGCAAGTTATGGTGAAGCTGGTAACAACAACATTCCAACTGGACAAACATCTCTAGTTTATAATTCTGGAAATTCTACTTGGATAAATAATAGTCCTAATCAATGGACACCTTCTAAAACTATGGCAAACCCAGATTTAAAATGGGAAACTACAGTAACACAAAACTTTGGTTTGGATTTTGATTTCTTTAGAGGCCGTTTAAATGGATCATTAGAAACATATAAAAACATAACCAAAGATTTATTAATTTTATTCCCTGTTTCTGGAGTAGGATACAGTAATCAATATCGTAATGTTGCAGAAACACAAAATACTGGTTACGAAGCCACTTTAAATATAGCAGCAATACAACAAGAAAAATATGGCTTAAATTTTTCTTTCAACATTGGTATCAACAAAAACCGTATCAACTCATTAGGTAGTATGGAAAATTTTGGAGTAGCAACTAATTGGGCTTCTTCTCAAATTGGAAATGATTATCTTGTACAAGTGGGGTCTCCGATAGGTGTGATGTATGGATATAAAAATGACGGTCGTTACGAAGTGTCTGACTTTGATTATGACGGAACAAAATACACTTTAAAATCTGGAATTGCTGATGCTACTGGTGTTGTAGGTACCGTACAACCGGGGTATATGAAATTAAAAGATTTAGATGGAGATGGAAAAGTAACAGCTACAGATCAAACAATTATTGGAAATTCAAATCCAAAAAACACTGGAGGGATGACAATTAATGCAAATGCTTATGGATTTGATTTTTCGGCAGCATTTAATTGGAGCATAGGGAATGATGTCTATAATGCTAATAAAGTTGAGTTTACTACCTCTAATCAAAATGGACAATATAGAAATTTACAAGCTGATATGGCTGATGGACAAAGATGGACAAATCTAGATCCTAATACAGGCCAATTAGTTACTGATCCAGCTACATTGACAGCAATGAATGCAAACACTACGATGTGGTCTCCATATATGAGTCGTTTTGTTTTTAGTGACTGGGCCGTAGAAGATGGTTCTTTTTTAAGACTAAATACATTAACATTAGGCTATACCGCACCAGATTTCTTTAATTCAAAAATGGGAATTAGTAAATTAAGATTTTATGCTACAGCATCTAATGTTTTCCTTTGGACAAACTATTCAGGTCCAGACCCAGAGGTCAATACAAGAAGAGCAACACCACTAACACCTGGAGTTGATTACTCTGCATATCCACGTAGCAGACAATTTGTTTTTGGTTTAAACCTGAATTTTTAATTAAAAAACTATTAAAAGATGAAACATACAATAATAATAGCAGGAATAGTTTTAGCAAGTCTTTTTACATCTTGTCAAGAGGATCCACTAGATGCTCCAGCACAATCAACACTAGACGATTCGGTTATTTTTTCTAGTCCAACACTAGCACAAGGAGCAATAGATGGAATCAAATTATCATTTGGAGAAACCAATTATAGAGCACGATACCAGCCATATTATGGTTTAAATACTGACATTGAATGGAACAATGGCTCAACAAGTGCAGGTGATACTGCTGATTTACAAAATTACGGTGTTACTGCTACAAATACAGTAATGAATACTGTTGACAATGCCTGGGCAATGATGTTTCAAGGAATTGAACGCGCTAATCTTTGCATACGAGGAATTCGCAAATATGGTAATCCAGAACCTGGTACTCAATTAGGGTATCTATTAGGAGAGGCAATTACTTTACGTGCCATTTTTTATGCTGACTTAATAAAGGCTTGGGGAGATGTTCCCTATCGTTTTGAACCAGTGAATAATGAAACTGTATATGTTGGAAAAGTAAGTCGTGACATAATTTATAAACAACTTCTTAAAGACTTAGCAGAAGCTGAGACATTGGTGCCATGGCCTAATGAAACTACTACTACAAATAGTGTAGAAAGGGTTAATAAAGCATTTGTAAAAAGTTTCCGTGCCCGTTTAGCAATGGCAGCTAGCGGTTATCAACAATATCCTGATGGTATTCACAGAAGTAATGATCCAGAGCTTTCAGTAGCAAACATGTATAGATTAGCATTAGATGAATGTAGAGATGTAATAAACAGTGGAAAAGCACATTTAGAATCCTCATTTGAAACATTCTGGAGAAATTATAATAAAGAAGTTTTAACTGCTGGTGGAGAATCACTTTGGGAAATTCCTTATGCTGAAGGTAGAGGTAGAATGTTATTTTCTTTTGCTGTGCGACATACTAGTGCTGATCAATTTACTGATCAAGCTGGTAGAGGTGGAATTGCCGGACCACTTCCTTTTGTATATTATGATTATGATCTAAAAGATACGCGTAGAGATGTTACTTGTGTCCCTTATAAATATGGTACAGCCGTAAAAAATGTTGCGAAACAAGAGTTAAACTCATTAAATACTTGGTATTTTGGAAAATACCGTTACGAGTGGATGACTCGTCGCGTTACTTCTACTAATGATGATGGTGTAAATAAAGTTTATATGCGTTATGCAGAAGTTCTGCTGATTGCTGCAGAAGCAGCAAATGAATTAGAAGGAGTTGCAGCTGCTGCACCTTATTTGAAAGAAATCCGTAAAAGAGCTTTTGCTCCTGCAGATCAGCCTCTAAAAGTAGATGCTTATGTTAATGCAATTACCAGTAAACAAGATATGTTTAATAAAATTGTTGATGAAAATCAGTTTGAATTCACTGGTGAAATGGAACGTAAACAATCCCTTATTCGTTGGAATCTACTTAAAACAAAATTAGATGATGCTAAAGTTAAAATGAAAGAATTACAAGGTCGTACAGGAAGATATGCTGATGTACCAAGTACTTTATATTACAAATATAAAACAGACGATCCAACAACTCTTGTTATTTATGGCTTAAACCGCGGAGAGAATGTAAATCCAGGAGCAGATTATACATCATTTGCTTGGTCAACTCTAGATGATACCAAAATCAATTCTTTATACAAAACTGGTGTAAATCCTGATGAGAAACAATTTTGGCCAATTTGGAAAGTGTTCATAGATGCAAATAATGGTCTATTGAAAAATGATTATGGTTATTAAAATCTTGCAAAAAAAATTAATTATAACTTATAAATATTTATGTATATGAATATAAAATATATAATAAAAGGATTAATAGCTGTACTGTTATTATCCTTAACCATCTCAAGCTGTGAAAGCTTTAACGAACCGCTACTAGATGGTTTAGGAAATACAAGAGAGTTTTCTCCATTAGACCTTAAGGCATTCGTAAGAAACCAAACAAATGTCGAATTGAATTGGACTGTGAAAGAAGGAATAACTAATTATGTAGTAGAATTTAGTGCAGATGATCCTACTTTTAGTACTATTTATAAAACTGTTGAAGTTACTGCTTCTCAGCTCCCAGTAACAGTTAAATTAGAAGGAGAAACTACTTATTCTATTCGAGTGAAAGCAAAAAGTTCTACTGGATTAGATGACTCTAAATGGACCATTACAACTGCAACTACACTGTCTGAGCAAATTTTCTTACCAATAGTTCCTGGAGACATACAAGCTAAACAAGCAACACTTAGATGGATACCTAATAGTGCGGTAACTCAAATAGTTCTTATACCGGGTGATATTACACATGTAATTACTGCTAGCGAAAAAACTAGTGGAATTGCAACAATAACAGGTTTAACAGCAGAAACTGCTTATACAGCTACCTTATATAATGGTACCAAAAAAAGAGGTATACAAAACTTCACAACTGGTGTTGATATTGGGACTGGTATTTTAGTAAAACCAACCGACGATTTATTACAAATGATAAATGATGCTGCTCCCGGAGCTGCACTTTACTTAGAACCTGGTGATTACACGGCTCAAACTGGCTTAGTAACTTTAGCTAAAACAATTACTCTAAGAGGACTTAGAAGTTATGATAGACCTAAATTAAAACTTAATTTTTCTCTTAATAGTGGTGTTGCTAATTTTAGCTTAATAGATTTAGACATAACTGGACCTGGAACAATGCCAGGTGCTAATGCAAGTTTAATAACAGTTGCAGGAGCTAGTTCAAATTATAATGATATTTTAATCAGCGGATGCTATATCCATGATTTTGAACGTTCATTGATTGCAGCAAACGCAAGTAGTTCTAAAATTAAATCATTTACTGTAGACAATAGTGTTGTTAAAAATGTCAATACTAATGCTGGTGCTGATTTTATCGATTTCAGAAATACATATGTTGCTGATATTGTAATTAAAAATAGCACGTTTGATACTTGTTCAACAGGACGTGATTTTGTTCGTGTAGATGCTGCAACTGGCTTTTCAGGTACAGGTTTAACAACAAATGTATTAATTGACAGCTGTACACTTTATAAAGTTTCTAATACGGCTGCGCCTAAAAGAATTTTGTATGTGCGATTTGTTAATAATACATCAACAGTAAGAAATGTATTGATTACTGATACAACAGCAATTTATACAAATCAGTCTGCGACGACAACGCCAACATATACTAAAAATTACTACTTTAATGCGCCTAGTTTTATGGATACTACTATTCCTAGTAACAAACCAGATACAACAGGTACTGTAGCAGATCCAAAATTTGCTGATGCTGCAAATGGTGATTTTACAGTAAAAAACCAAACTTTGATTGATAACAAAGTTGGAGACCCGCGTTGGATAAAATAATAAAACAAAGTAAAAAGAAAGAGGTTTGCAATGATGTTGTAAACCTCTTTTTTACAATAACTCTTTACTATTTTAAATAGTTATAAAAGAACAAATTCTATCAAAAAAATAAGCAAAAAAGCTGTTAGAAATATTTTCTAATAGCTTTTTTGCATAAACAAATATGATTTTTTATTCTTTAAAGTAATTAACCTACTATATAAATCATTTTTAAAACTTTGAGGAATAAAAACAAATAATTAATGCCATCGATTACATAAAAAACAATCAAATTAATATTTTTTGGTTCACAAGCTAGATTAAAATTCAAACAAATCATAAAAAAAACAAAAAAACAGTTAATATCGTAAAAAAATTAGTTTTTTATTAAACATATAGTTTTTTTTTACACTTATAATTGTTTATATAAAAATTATATGTAAGTTTGTGTAATCGATTACACTATTATACTTTATAAACATAGGAAATAGTTAAAATCGTTTAAAACTTAACATTTTTTAAAAAATCCAAATAGATAGTATTAATACCCATAATATAGATAATAACATTTTCTATTTAGAGTTTTTGAAAAAGAGCGCAGTTGCTTAAAGTATATCCCTTAAAAATATTAACTCCTAAAATTTATAAACATTTTATCTATGAGAAACTAATTTAAAAAAAACATTAATCAACCTAAAAAACAATTATTTTATGAAAAACCAACCATTTAAAAAAGGCATACCCTATTTTTATGTCTTAACCTTTTTATTAGGGCTTCTCATGACCAACGAGATGTCTGCTCAAAAAAACACAACAGTCAGCGGTATTATTAAAGATGAAGCAGGGTTAACGATGCCAGGAGTTAATATTGTCGAAAAAGGAACAAGTAACTCGGCTACTACCGATTTTGATGGAAAATTCAAATTGACTTTAACAACTGATAATGCAGTATTAATAGTAAGCTTTGTAAGTTACCAAACACAAAACGTAAGTGTTGGTGGAAGAACCATACTAAATATTAAATTAAATTCAGAAGAACAAACCTTAAAAGAAGTTGTTGTTGTTGGATATGGAACTGTAAAAAAATCCGATGTAACTGGAGCTATCAGTACTATTAAACCAGAAACAATTACAGAAAGAAATGCAATTAATCCTTTAGAGGCTATACAAGGAAGTACCCCTGGAGTACAAATTACATCTAGTACTGGTCGTTCAGGAGATGGATACAAAGTAGTTATTAGAGGTAATAATTCTTTATTATCTGATGCTAATGGTAGTACTGGACCTCTATATGTGGTAGATGGTGTACCAACAGATAATATTGACTTTTTGAATCCTCAGGACATTGCTAGAATGGATGTATTAAAAGATGCTTCATCTGCAGCTATTTATGGTTCAAGAGGTGCTAGTGGGGTAATTATTATTGCTACAAAAAGTGGTACATCTGCTAAAAGCGGAGTAAGTGTATCTTTAGAATCTTCTTATGGTTCTAAGACTGCTGTACGTTTACCAAAAATGATGTCAGGAGCTGAATGGTGGAAATTTCATCAAGTTGCTTATATGAGTGCTACTCCGTTAACTCAAACTCCTGCACAACTTGCTGCATTAGCTGGTACTCAAAGTCCATTATTAGTATCACGTGCAAATAGTGGTTATCAATTTGATTGGTATGATGCTGTACTAAAACCAGGTATGACAGCAAATAATTATATTAATCTATCTGGAAGAGCTGATAACGGTTTAAGCTATAACCTAGCATTTGGTATCCAAAATGATGAAGGATTAATAGATAAAGATTCGATGGATAAATATTCTTTTAAATTAGGTGTAAATCATAAAATAAATGATAAATTTTCAACAGGAGCAAATCTTACAATGGCTCGTGTAGAATCAGAATTAGGAAGTGATTTAGCTATGCAAGATGCTTTTAGACTTAGCCCTTTAATGTCGCCTTATGCTGTTGATGCAAATGGAAAAGAAACAGGAGCGTTGTTTTTTCAACCAGGTAAATTAACGTATCCTGATGGCACATTTGCTATCAACAAAACAAGTACAGTAAATCCATTAATAGAAATTGCAAATTCTTCTCAAACAGAAAAAAGTTGGCAAACTATCGGGAACGTATATTTCCAATACCAAGCTTTAAATTGGTTGTCATTTAAAACGACTTTTGCTGCCGGTGTCTTTAATGGTGTAAACAGTACTGCATATGGAGCCTTATCTAATGCTGGAGTAGCATTAACTAATAAAAATTCAGCTTCTATCAAAAATATACAAAATTTCAACTACACTTGGGATAACCAAATTGATTTAAAGCACACTTTCAATGAAGACCATGCCGTAAGTGCGCTTTTATTACAAAGTTTTTATTCTAATACAGATGAGAATTCTTACATGTATTCTAATAATCAACCTTTTGATGTTGGCTCAAATAACATGGGATCTGGTGTTCAAACTAGCTATCAAATGACATCATTTTATGCTAAAAACACTTTAAACTCATACGCTGTACGTTTGAACTATGGATATAAAGATAAATATTTGATCACTGCATCAACTCGTTGGGATGGTTCATCAGTTTTATCAGAAGGAAACAAATGGGAAAGTTTCCCATCAGTAGCTTTAGGTTGGAACATTAGTAAAGAATCATTTTTAGAAAACAACAATACTATTTCTAATTTAAAATTGCGTGCCAGTTTTGGTTACACTGGTAATGATAATGTAGCTGCATACACTTCACAAGCCTTATTAGATCAACAAACATTTTATGCAAATGGTGCAAATGTTGTATCAGGATGGCAATCTAAAAATTTAGCTAACACAGAATTAACTTGGGAAAAAACAAGAGAGCTAAACTTAGGTCTTGATTTTGGTTTCTTATCAAACAGAATCACTGGTAGTATCGATGTTTACGATCGTTTATCTGACAAACTAATTTACTTGCAAAAATTACCTTATGAAACAGGTTGGAACAACACCTATGCTAATGTAGGATCAGTAAGCAACAAAGGGATTGAGGTTGGTTTGACGACCAAAAACATTAAATCAAATTTAGTTGATTGGGAAACTAGTTTTACATTTACTAAAAACGTAAACGAATTAGAATCTATTTATAATCAAGATAAAGTAAGTGATATTGGAAATAAATTAATTTTGGGCTCAGAACTAAATCCTAATTACAATTATATATATGATGGTGTTTGGCAAGAAAGCCAAGCTGCTGAAGCTACCAAATTCGGAATGAATCCTGGTATGGCAAAACCAAAAGATATCAACGGAGATGGTAAATTTGATGCAAATGACAGAACTGTTATTGGTAATGCAAATCCTGATTGGCAAGGTAGTATCTATTCAAAATTAAAAGTAGGGCAATTTGATTTAAACTTTTCTATATTAGCAAGTCAAGGACAGACTGTTTTAAGTACTTTCCACCAAAACTTTGGAGACACTACAGATAGAGGGCGTCAAAAATTAGCAATGGATTATTTTATCCCTACAAACGGAGCTGGAATAGAGGCTAATGCAAACACAACAAATCCACGTCCAGGTCCGGCTGCTACAGGTGCTGGTACTTTTTGGGCTTCAGGAATGGCTTTTTATAGAGAAGTTGATTATGTAAAAATTAAAAATATCTCTATAGGTTACACCTTTAATTCTGAATTACTTAAAAAATTAAAACTAAGTAATATTAGAATCTACGTAAACGTTTTAGATCCATTTGTATTTAGTGATTTTGATGGATATGATCCTGAATGGGCTGGTGCTGCTTTTGGAGTTAATCGTCCAGCATCTGTTACTACGCAGTTAGGTTTAAGTGTTAAATTTTAATAAAGGTATAAAATGAAAAAAACAATCATATTATTAGGACTAATCGTTTCTGCATTTAGTTCTTGCAACAATTATATTGAAGAAGAAAGTCTTTCGAATGTTCCAGCCGATGGTACATATAAAACAGCTTCTGGATTTCAACTATTAGTGAATTCTAATTACGCAACACTAAAAAACATTTATGGTGGTGCTCCATGGTTATTTTGTTCTGGTACAGATATGTATGCAGAAGGAAGAACTCCAGAGCCAGCAGGATTAGCAGATTATAAACTTTTGATACCTTCTTCTGTTGGTGTTGAACAATTGTACCAAACTTGTTACCAAGCAATTCAATCAGTAAACAAGACAATTTATTATTCCACAATTACTGAACAAAATGCAAACATACCTGTCTTGGTTGGAGAAGCTAAATTCATAAGAGCTCAAGCTTATTTCTTATTAGTACAAACCTATGGTGGTGTGCCGATTGTTGACCAGAATATTACTTCTGCTGAATTAGCTTTTGATAGAAATACTGCCGAAGAAGTTTATAATCATATTATTAAAGATCTTGAAGAGTCTCTTGCTACAGTAGGCACTGCTGCATATGCAACTGCAGGAAAAGTAAATAAAAGAGCTGTAAATGACTTATTAGCTAAAGTTTATCTGACAAGAGGATACGAAACATTTGGCACACCTGCTGATTTCACAAAAGCAGCCGCTTATGCTGATGCAGCAATTGCAGGACAAGCATTAAACATTCCTTTTGCAGATTTATTTAAAGTAACAACTACTTCAAATAATGATTTGAATGCTGAAACTATTTTCTCTGTTCAATATAGTTTATCTTCAACAAGTACAAGCCCAACTACACTCGGTAATAACCAATTTTATTATTTTGGACCTTATTTAGGTGGTTCAGAAACGAATGGAGCTCCTTTGAGAAGTTATAATTTATGTCCTACAGCTTATGCTTTAGGTTTGTACGAAAAAGGAGATACTAGATGGAATGCTACTTTTATGACTGAAATTTTTGAATATAAAAGACCAACTGATGGAAAAATAGTTTTATATAATCCATATTATGACACTTCTATTGCCGCTAGTGATGTGAATTTAAAAGTTAGACATTTTTATGAGCCCAAATGGTTTACTGCAACAGATAAAGCGAACTATTTAGCTACAGTAAGAAAAGCTACTGCTTTTGTATATCATCCTTGGGGCGAATATGATGCAGCACATACTTTGATTGACAATAGAGACTGTTACACAATTCCTGTTAAAAAGTTTGATGATCCTACTCCTACTACTCCTAATACTGCTGGAAATGTAAGTACAAGAGACATTATCGTATCTCGTTTAGCAGAAACGTATTTAGTTGCTGCCGAAGCATACTTAAAAGCTGGTAATCCAACAACTGGATTAGCTCGTTTGAATGAAGTTCGTAGAAGAGCTGGAGTTACAGCTGCTACTGCTGCGCAATTCAACATCGATTATATTTTAGATGAAAGAGGAAGAGAATTATTAGGAGAATACACAAGATGGTTTGATTTAAAACGTACTGGAACTCTTATTACGAGAGCATCTACGTACAATTACAAAATTAAAGCTGCTAATTTCGATGGAAACAATGGTCAGAAAAAAATCTTAAGACCAATACCTCAATTAGCTATTGACTTGAATCAAAATAAAGATTTCCCACAAAACCCAGCCTATTAAGTACCTGTAATAGTTTTATAATTTTAAAAAATAGGAGTTTGATTTTTATATCAAACTCCTATTTAAAATTGAGATAAACGTTGTCACAGTAAATATGAGAAAATTACTAATACTAATATTTTTAATTTCAATAACTATTCAAGCTCAAAACAGCTTTAGTATCGACACGACTTATACTCCAAAAAGCGTCTATAATAAAGAAATAAAAAACTACCCTTTCATTAGTTTAATCCAACCTAAACACTTCTCAAATGTAATCGAGAAAAAAGAAATTAAATATTCCAAAATAAAAGATAGAGAATTACATTTAGATGCCTATTACACGAATTCAACTTCCAAAAAACCTGCAATTGTCATAATACATGGTGGAGGATGGAAATCTGGAAACAAATTGCAAATGGAAACTTTTGCACAAGCAATGACCTCAAAAGGGTTTTCAAGTTTTACAATAGAATATAGATTATCGCAAGAAGCAAAATACCCTGCAGGTATATTTGATATAAAAAAAGCCATTCTGTTTATAAAAATTAATGCTAAACAATTCAATGTAGATACTACTAAAATTGCCATTTTGGGTTGCTCTTCAGGCGGGCAAATGGCAGCTTTAATAGGATCAACAAATAATAATAGCCAATTTGAAAACAAGAATGAAAATGTTAAAACAAATTCAAATGTGCATGCTATTATAGATATAGATGGTATCTTAGCGTTCAAACATCCCGAGTCACAAGAAGGGACTATTGCAGCACAATGGTTAGGAGGTACTTATGAAGAAAAATCAGACGTTTGGAAGGAAGCATCTGCTTTAACTCATACTGATAGAAACACACCACCTACTCTATTTATAAACAGTAGCAAAGAACGATTTCATGCCGGAAGAAATGATATGATCGCCATTTTAAATCAATATAAAATATACAATGAAGTCAAAACTTTTGATAACTCGCCACATTCTTTTTGGTTTTTAAATCCTTGGTTTGACAAAACAGTAAACGAAACAACACATTTTTTAAACAAAGTCTTTAAAATAAATTAAGCATTTTCATTATCACAAACAAACAATAAAAAAGTAACCTTTAATTGTAAAAAAATAATTTGAAAAACATCTATACTTATTTGAGTTTATTACTATTATTTAGTAGTAACATTGAAGCCCAGACTTTAAAATCTCAAGATGAAACCATCATTTCAAACCAATCAAAATGGTCTGAACGGATGGCTTTGTCAATTATGAAAACATACCCGGAAGCCTGGCAAATTGACAATCATCCTGATCCCAAATGGGATTATAAAATTGGAATGATTTTAACAGCTTATGAAAAGTTATACAATCAAACTAAAAACCAAAAGTACTATGACTATATCAAAGCATACGCTGATAAATTGATCGATAAAGATGGAACTTTCCAAAATTTCGATCCTCAAAACCATAATATAGACTTCATCAATGCCGGGAAAATACTTTTTAATCTTTATGACACTACTAAAGAACAAAAATACCTTACCGCTCTTAAAACACTAAGAAAACAATTTGAAGATCATCCAAGAACACCTTCAGGAGGTTTTTGGCATAAAAAAATATATCCTAACCAAATGTGGCTAGATGGTTTGTATATGGGAGAACCTTTTTACGCTCGCTATACCGCAACATTTGAAGAAGGTAAAAAATTAGATGATGTTGCTCATCAATTTGAGCTTCTTCATAAGCATGCATTCGATAAAAAAACTGGTTTATATTTCCATGCTTGGGATGAAAGTAAAAAAATGCCTTGGGCAAATCCAACAACTGGGACTGCTCCACATATTTGGCTAAGAGCCTTGGGTTGGTACGGAATGGCTTTAGTAGATGCTTTGGATTATTTCCCGCAAAATCATCCAAAACGAAAAGAATTAATTCAATATTTAAATGAACTAGCATCAGCGGTAAGCAAATACCAAGACAAATCAGGATTATGGTATCAAGTCCCTAATTTACAAACCAAAAAAGGAAATTATTTAGAAGCTTCTGGTTCCTCAATGTTAGTTTATTTCTTGGCAAAAGGTGTACACAAAGGTTATTTACCTGCTAAATTTGAAACAGTAGCTAACAAAGGTTTTAACGGCTTAATTATCAAATTAATAAAAGTTGATAAAGACGGTAAAATTCACATTACACAAGTTTGTGCCAGCGCTGGATTAGGTGGAAATCCTTATAGAGACGGTTCTTTCGATTATTATATCAGTGAAAAAATAACTGAAGACAACTCACACGGATTAGGAGCCTTTCTTCTAGCCGCAATTGAATTAAATAAATAAAAAAATAAATATTTTAGATTATGTTAAGCAAAAAAATAAACACTTTTAAAGCTGCAACGCTTTTTATTTCGTTAGCATTTCTTAGTTGTAAATCTACAGCTCAAGATGCTGCAAAAAATGTTAATACACAAAATCAGATTGTCATTTCAAAAGACATGAAATGGTCTGATAAAATGGCTTTGACTTTAATGAAACGTCATCCTGAAAGCTACATGATTGACGATGCAAAAAAACCAAAATGGGATTATGTACATGGTTTGGTTTTATATTCATTCCAAGAACTATATAAAAAAAATCCAGATCCGAGATATACAAACTATATCAAAAGTTATGTAGATAACTTTGTAGAAGATAATGGTAATATCAAAACGTATGAACTAGACAACTACAACATTGATATGGTGGTTTCAGGTCGATTACTTTTTAATGTATATGCTACTACTAAAGAAGAAAAATATTTAAAAGCATTGCAATTATTACGCAAACAATTGGAAGAGCATCCAAGAACTCAAAGTGGTGGATTTTGGCATAAAAAAATATATCCAAACCAAATGTGGTTAGACGGCTTATACATGGGAGAACCGTTTTATGCACAATATACTGCTACTTTTGAAAACGGAAAAAACTTAGACGATGTAGCTAAACAATTTGAGCAAATTCAGTTACACGCAACCGATCCAAAAACCGGCTTATTATATCACGCTTGGGATGAGAGTAAAAAAATGCCTTGGGCTAATAAAGAAACTGGAACTTCTCCAAATTATTGGTCTAGAGCTTTAGGCTGGTATGTAATGGCTTTAGTTGACGCTTTGGATTATTTCCCAAAAGATCATCCTAAACAAAAAGAATTGGTGGGATATTTAAATAATGTTTCAGCTGCTTTAGCCAAATATCAAGACAAAAAATCTGGTTTATGGTACCAAGTAACTGATAAAGGTGGAAAAAAAGGAAACTATTTAGAAGCTTCTGGATCATCAATGTTTGCTTATGCATTTGCAAAAGGAGTAAACAAAGGATATTTACCAGCCTCATACAAAAAACTAGCTAATAAAGCCTTTGATGGTCTAACCAAACAATTGATGAAAGTAGATGCTGACGGAACAATTACATTGACACAAGCATGTGCCGTTGCTGGACTTGGCGGAAATCCTTACAGAGATGGTTCCTATGAATATTACATAAATGAAAGAAAAAAAGACAACGATCCTAAAGCTACCGGTCCTTTCATTTTGGCTGCTTTAGAATTGAATAGATAAACTATCATTAAATAAAATCTCTATAATAAAAATATGCCACTGATAAATATGATTTTCACAAATTGAATCCTTGTAATCATTTTAATCAGTGGCTTTTTTAAAATTGCTTTCTATGAAATTCATAAAATTCCAATTATTTCTTTTATGCTTTGTTATTATTCAGGTAGCGACAGGACAAGAAAAGAACGACAATCTTTCCAAAGTTTGGGTAGCCGATAATGGCAATGGCACTTATAAAAATCCAATTTTATATGCGGACTATTCGGATCCGGATGCAATTCGCGTTGGAGATGATTATTATATGACTGCTTCTTCGTTTAATTGTATTCCTGGTTTGCCAATACTTCATTCAAAGGATTTAGTCAACTGGAAAATAATTGGATATGCACTTCAGCAACAAAAACCTTTAGAAGTATTCAATAAAGTGCAACACGGAAATGGCGTTTGGGCACCTTGCATTCGATACCATAATAATGAATTTTACATTTATTATCCAGATCCTGATTTTGGCATTTATCAAATAAAAGCCAAAAAAGCCGAAGGTCCATGGAGCGAACCTGTTATGGTAAAAGAAGGTAAAGGACTTATTGATCCAACACCACTTTGGGATGAAGACGGAAAAGTATATTTAGCTTATGCTTTTGCCGGAAGCCGAGCTGGTATCAAAAGCCAATTGGCAATTTGCACGATGAATTCCGAAGGTACGTCAGCCAATAATGATGATGTCATGATTATTGATGGCCATGCAGATGAAAACACCATTGAAGGTCCAAAATTTTACAAACGCAACGGCTATTACTACATATTTGCTCCTGCTGGTGGCGTCGCAACAGGTTGGCAAACAGTCATGAGATCCAAAAATATTTATGGCCCTTATGAAAAAAGAAAAGTAATGGATCAAGGAAAATCAATTATAAATGGTCCTCATCAAGGTGCCTGGGTTCAAACACAAACGGGAGAAGATTGGTTTATTCATTTTCAAGATCAGTTTGTGTATGGCAGAGTAGTTCATTTGCAACCTATGAAATGGGAAAACGATTGGCCAGTAATTGGAATCGATGACGATAAAAATGGTATTGGTGAGCCTGTAACGACTTACCGAAAACCAAATGTTGGAAAAAAATCATTTCCTATAGAAACTCCAATTGAAAGCGATGAATTTAATCTTCCTAAATTAGGTTTGCAATGGCAATGGCATGCCAACCCTCAGATAACTTGGGGATTTCCAACCAGTATGGGATATTATAGTTTAAATTGTATTCCAATCCCTAAAGAGGCAACAACGCTTTATGATATTCCAAATTTACTATTGCAAAAAATGCCTTCGAATGAATTTACTGCTACCGCAAAAATTAAATTCAATCCTCGCTTTGATGGCGAAAGCATGGGATTAGTGATTATGGGCTTAGATTATAGTTATATCTGTTTTAAACAAGAGAATGGAAAATTATACCTCTCTCAAAAAACAGCCAAAAATGTTGACAAAAAAGGAACCGAAACAGAGAGCAAACCAATCCCTTTTAGCAATCAAGATCTTTATTTACAAGTTAAAGTAAAACCAGGTGGAATTTGTACTTTTTATTATAGTGAAAATGGACAAAACTTTACTCCTATTGGTGAAGCTTTCAAAGCAAGAGAAGGTAAATGGATTGGTGCCAAAGTTGGCTTTGTAGCACTTAGAGAAGGAATAATAAATGATGCCGGAAATGTAGCTATCGACTGGTTTAGAATAACAAAATAATTCACTTTATAAATGAAAAACATCAAAAAAAGCATTACGATTCTATTACTTTTCTTTTTTAGCACTAACATTCATGCTCAAAAAGAACAAAAATGGGCCTCTATTGTCCGTAATAATGATAGTAGCTGGTTTGCTTCCAATGAAGCTAAAGCAATAGCTGAAAATGTTTTGTTATACCAACGTAATATCGGTGGATGGCCAAAAAACATTCAAATGCAAAAACCTTTGACGGAAGCTCAAAAGAAAGAATTAATTGCTCTAAAACCAGATACGCATGAAGTCACAACAGATAATTTAGCAACGACTCAAGAGATGCTATTTTTATCTAAAATGTATGCTCAGACTCCAGATGAAAGATATAAAAAGGCCTTTCTTGCTGGTTTGGATTATATTCTTGAAGCGCAATATGACAATGGAGGTTGGCCTCAATTTTATCCATTAAAAAAAGGATATTACACACATATTACTTATAATGATGATTCCATGGTCAATATTATGAATGTGTTGGAAAACTGCATTAATGATAATGGCTACTATTCAATAAAACCTCCTCAGGAAACTATTGAAAAAGCTAAAAAAGCTTTTGATAAAGGAATTGATTGCATCTTAAAAACACAATACAAACAAAATGGAGTTTTGACAGCTTGGTGCGCACAACACGACGAAGTTACTTTGCTTCCTGCCAATGCAAGAGCTTTTGAATTGGCTTCATTAAGCGGGAAAGAATCAGCCAAAATTGTTTTGTTATTAATGTCTCTTGAAAATCCATCTCCTGAAGTAATAACTGCCGTAAACAGTGCCGTAGCTTGGTTTGAAAAAACAAAACTCATTGGAATCAGAGTGGAATTAGTTCCTGCCGATAACGCGAAAAAAACCAATAAAATTGTTGTTCAAGATCCAAATGCCGAACCTCTTTGGGCGCGTTTTATGGAACTTAGTGACAACACTCCTTTTTTCTGTGATAGAGACGGAATTAAAAAAGCAACTCTAGCCGAAATTGGAGATGAACGAAGAAACGGCTATGCTTGGTACACCAATGAACCTAAAGAGGTTTTGAAAAAATATATCAATTGGAAAAAAAAAATCCTAACTGAACCCATAGTTGCACCAAAAAAAACTGAAGTTGCAATAAAAGATGAATTCAATATCGTTGTCGATCAAAATGGTAGTGGAGATTTCAAAACCATTCAAGAAGCTATAAATGCAGCAAAAGCATACCCTAGCAAAAGAATTACTATTTTCATCAAAGACGGTACTTATTATGAAAAAGTAAAAGTTCATGCTTGGAATTCTAATATTTCATTCATTGGCGAAAGCCGAGAAAAAACAATTATCACATACGATGATTATTTCAAAAAAATTAATCTCGGTCGAAATAGCACTTTCTATACCTACACGCTTATGGTCGAAGGCAATGATTTCTTTTGCAAAAATATCACCATCAAAAACACTTCGGGCCCTGTTGGTCAGGCGGTAGCGCTACACGTAAATGCAAACAGAGCAATGTTTAGCAATTGTAGCTTTTTAGGAAATCAGGATACGGTTTATACTTCGGGAGAAGGATTTAAAAACTATTTCAAAGATTGCTTTATCGAAGGAACAACTGATTTTATTTTTGGAGAAGCAACTGTACTCTTTGAAAATTGTACAATAAACAGCAAAAGTGATTCGTATGCAACTGCAGCATCAACACCAAAAGACATTACATTTGGCTATGTTTTTAAAAACTGTAAACTGACAGCTGATGAAAAAGTGACTCAGGCTTATCTTGGCCGTCCTTGGAGACCTTTTGCAAAAACAGTTTACATCAACTGTGAAATGGGCAAACATATTCTGCCAGAAGGTTGGAGTCCTTGGTCAAAAACTGACGCTGTACCAACTGCTTTTTATGCAGAATATAATTGTACAGGTGAAGGTTTTCAACCCAAAACCAGAGTGGCTTGGTCTCATCAATTGAAAGCTACTGAAGCACAAAAATACACCATCGAAAATATATTAGATTCAGATTCTACTCCATCAAACAAGCAATGGTATTTGAAAAATAATTAAAGCTAAAAGCTATGAACTATAAAGTCATCATATTATTCCTTTTTACAGCACATTGTTTTGCTCAAAAAAATGATTTCCCTTATGATAAAGTTGATGAAATTGTAAAACGAATTCAGTTGCCAACCATCCCATCGTACAAAATTGAGGTAACAAAATTAGGTGCAAAAGGCGATTCTGTTAGCAATGCCAAACCCGCTTTTGATAAAGCAATGGCACTTTGTAAAAAAAATAATGGCGGTACTATTATTGTGCCAAAAGGAATTTACACTTTAAACGGCCCAATTCATTTTGTCAGCAATGTAAAACTACATTTGGAAGATGATGCAAAGATTAGATTTGGTACTAATCCAAAAGATTATCCGCTCGTTTTGACCAGTTGGGAAGGAACAATGCTTTATAATTACAGTCCATTAATTTATGGAAATAATGTAGAAAACATTGCCATTACCGGAAATGGAATTATTGATGGTGAAGGCTCAACCAATTGGGATAAATGGAAATTTCTTGAGGAAAAAGGCAAAATGTTAAGCCGTGAAATGAATCATAAAAATACACCAATCAAAGAACGTATTTTTGGAAATGGCCATTATCTAAGACCGCAACTGATTCAGTTTATCAACTCCAAAAACATTCTAATTGAAAACGTTCGAATAGAAGATTCTCCTTTTTGGTGTGTTCATTTGTTAAAAAGCAAAAGCATAACAATAAGAGGTTTAAAATACAATGCACACAACAAAAATAATGACGGAATTGATCCTGAATATTCTAGTGACATCTTAATCGAAAATGTAAAATTTGACAATGCCGATGATAATGTTGCTATTAAAGCAGGACGAGATGACGAAGGTCGCAGCAATTCGGATACACCTTCAGAAAATATTGTCATTCGAAATTGCGAATTCAAAGGTTTACATGCCATCGTAATTGGTAGCGAAATGTCGGCTGGAGTTCGAAACGTTTATGTAGAAAACAGTAAATTCAGAGGGTATTTGAAAAGAGGTGTTTTTATAAAAACAAATTCAGATCGTGGCGGTTATGTAAAAGACATTTATTTCAACAATATAGCTTTTGGAAAAGTAGAAGATTGTCTTTATATCACTGCCAATTATCATGGAGAAGGCAGCGGATTACATCCTTCAAAAGTTTCTGACATTTCTTTTTCTAATATTAGTTGTGTAGAAGCTACCAATACTGGAATTGTGATTGAAGGTTTTCCAGACAAGAAAGTATCAAACATAAAATTAGACAACATCAATATCCAATCCGCCAAAAACGGAACAACGATCACCAACTCAGAAAATGTAAGTGTAAACGAAGTAGTAATTGGCGCGAAAGCAACTACTCCTACTGCGGCTAAATAACAGGTTACAGAAAGCAGAAAGCAGAAGGCAGAATCCTGAGCACCGACAGCAAACAATAAACAACAAACAAAACAAAATAAAATATCATGAAATTTATTCCCTTATTTCTTATGTTAATCTCACTAAACTGTTTCGCACAAAAACCAACTATTTACGGAATCGGCGATTCTACAATGGCCAATAAAGTTAAACCAGAAGAAAACCCAGAACGTGGCTGGGGAATGCTATTTCCACAGTTTTTAGATGACAATATAAAATTCGATAATAGAGCTGTAAACGGTAGAAGCACAAAAAGTTTCATCACAGAAAAACGTTGGGACGAAGTGTACAAACTATTAAAAAAAGGTGATTATGTTTTTATCCAATTCGGACATAACGACGCCAAAGACAAAGATTCTTTGCGTTACACCAATCCGCACACAGCCTATCGTCATAATTTGATAAAATTTGTAACCGAAACTAGAGAAAAAGGAGCAACTCCAATCTTGTTTTCTTCAGTAGCTAGAAGAAATTTTAATGAGGCCGGTGTATTAATTCCAACTCATGGTGATTATACTTTAGAAGCTCGCTTAGTTGCTCAAGAGTACAATGTTCCTTTTATCGATATGGAATATTTTTCAGAATTATTAGAACAATCATACGGCCCGGAAAAATCAAAACAATTACATTTGCATTATAAGGCTGGAGAAATTCCTTATTACAAAGAAGACAAGGCAGATGACACTCATTATTGTGAAAAAGGAGCCACTGAAATCGCAAAAATAGTTGCCAGAGAATTGAAGAAAACGAAACTCGATATCGTAAAATATATCAAATAATAACCTGAAAAAAATAAAAGCTCACAGACTTTAGGAAACAATCTGAAAGTCTAAAATTGGAATATAATTTTCGGCCTCAAACTCCATATTTTAATCGAACCTACTTTAAAATTTGTTATAAAATTATTTTTAAATTTATTGAAAGTACATCGTTTAAAACTAAATTTTGAGACCGAAAAATCTAACTCACACAAACCAATTTAACATGGAAGAGAAAAATTTAACTTTAGGAGAATTTATTATCGAGAATCAAAAAGATTTTCCATACTCATCGGGAGAATTGTCCCGCATTTTTAATTCCATAAAATTAGCAGCAAAAATCATTAGTCACAAAGTAAACAAAGCTGGACTAGTTGATATCATTGGCGGTGTAGGCGAAAAAAATGTACAAGGAGAAGACCAACAAAAATTAGATGTTTATGCCAATGAAATTTTTATTCAGACCCTAATCAACCGAGAAATTGTATGCGGAATTGCTTCTGAAGAAAATGATGATTTTATCACTGTTCAAGGAAGCGACAACAGTCACAACAATAAGTACGTCCTTTTGATGGATCCTTTGGATGGTTCTTCAAACATAGATGTCAATGTATCCGTTGGAACAATTTTTTCCGTTTACCGAAGAATAACGCCTGTAGGTACTCCTGTTACCTTAGAAGACTTTTTGCAACCAGGTACCGCTCAAGTTGCAGCGGGTTATGTTATCTACGGAACCTCAACAATGTTGGTTTACACAACAGGTCAAGGCGTAAACGGTTTCACATTAAATCCTGCCATTGGAACGTTCTATTTATCGCATCCAAAGATGAAATGTCCTGAAAATGGCTGCATTTATTCTGTAAACGAAGGAAACTATATTCATTTTCCACAAGGAGTTAAAGACTATATAAAATATTGCCAACAGGAAGAGGAAGATCGTCCTTATACTTCCAGATATATTGGCAGTTTAGCTTCCGATATTCACAGAAATTTGATAAAAGGCGGCGTTTATTTATACCCAACAAGTTCCAAAGCTGTCAAAGGAAAATTAAGACTTTTGTACGAATGCAATCCAATGGCATTTATCATTGAACAAGCGGGCGGAAAAGCATCCGATGGCGAAAATAGAGTTATGGAAATCCAGCCAACTTCATTACACGAACGAACTGCCTTTTTTGGTGGAAGCTACAATATGGTCGAAAAAATAGAAGAATGCATTCATCAGGCGAAACTGAGTAAATACTAATAAATCAATACAATTAGTATTTTTAGGAGCAGAAAGATTAGGCATTTTTGGAAAGATGGTTTCCTGCTCTCCGCTATAATCTTGTCGCCCGAACCCCGGGCAACAAGGATTTTCACTACGATCAGGGCTAGCAGGAAATATAGTTCTTGCTTGCCGTCATTGAGATCCATAATTACTATAAAATCAAAAAGCAGTTTAGAAATTTCTAAACTGCTTTTTGATTAATCTAAACTTAAAGTTACCTGCCCATCATCATCCAATTGGACATCAATATCGTCATCGGCTAATTCCTCTTTTTCAATTTCCTCAGGAATTACTTCCGGTTCTTCATAAGGCAAAGATTCCAGCAAATTAACCTGTTTCAATTTCTCAGTTGTCAATTGATTACCGAGTGCTTTAAATCCTTTTACAGCTATAAAAGACTCGATATCTACAGTCATATTCTCTTTTTGAACACCTTTTACTTTATTGAAAACCAATTCGGCTACCGGACGATAATCGGTTGCTACAATTTCCAATCTCGAATTTGGATGTTCTGTGATAAAACAATCCTCTTTATTTTCGGTTTCCACTAAGAAACGTTTGATATAGTAACGCTCTTTTTCCCCATCATAATAAATCGCCGAAATAGGTTTTTTAGGAATCCATTTCTCCAAAACAATCATATCTTCATCAAAATGCGTACTTAACTCTGGAGTAATCACTTTCAATTTTCCTGATTGTTGGATAATCAATATTTTATCGCTCGGTCTAAATTCTCCCAACAACTCCCCTCTTGCATCAACATTTAAACGTTGAACCGTATCATCAAACCAAATTTTTCTCGGCAATAGTGTTGAAATCCCTTTCTCTTTTAATTCAATTTTCTTGATGGGATATTTGGTGACCAAATTCCCTTTAGAAGCACGCCCTTTAATCGCCAAAGAAGCAAAATCAATATCGAATTTCAGTTTCTTAATACTTCCCACCTGACGCAATAAAATGGTTATTACCTCAGCTTCGCCATTTGGATTACATGAAAAATATAAAGTTTGAGAACCTTTGGTTTCATTCGTTAAATCATAGATTTTATCACGTGTAACCCCAGAAACATTAAATCTTTTTATATAGGATGGCCCTGATTTTCCATCACGGTAAATCATATTGTAAATCGTGCGTTTATCGCTTTTATCAAAAATAGCCACATGAATAATATCTTTACCAACAAATGTTTTGGCATCGACTTTGGTAACCATCATTTTTCCATCACGCAAAAACACAATCACATCATCAATATCGGAGCAATCGGTAACATATTCGTCTTTTTTCAAGCTTGTTCCTACGAAACCTTCTTCTCTGTTTACATATAATTTAGTGTTACGTAAAACTACTTTTGTAGCTTCGATATCATCAAAAATACGCAACTCTGTTTGACGCTCTCTGCCTTTGCCGTATTTCTCTTTTAATCGGGTAAAATATGCAATTGCAAAGTCTGTTATGTGTGCTAAATTATGCTCGACTTCTTTCATTTCCTCTTCTAACTTCGCGATAAAATCATCAGCTTTATCAGAATCGAAACGGGTAATACGAATCATCGGAATTTGAGTTAACTTCTGCAAATCATCATCATGGATTTCTCTGACGAATGATTTTTTGAACGGCTCAAATCTATCATATAAATAAACGTACAACGATTCTCTATCGCCATACAATTTGAAGTCAATATACATTTCTTCACGAATGAATATTTTTTCCAAAGTAGAAAAATGCCACTTGTTTTTTAATTCCTCCAACTGAATTTCCAACTCTTGACGAAGCAAATCTACCGTTCTATGAGTCGAAATTTTCAGCATTTCAGAAACTCCAATGAACAGCGGTTTGTTATCTTCAATCACACAACCTAAAGGCGCCACCGAAGTTTCACAAGCTGTAAAGGCAAACAAAGCATCGATCGTTTTATCTGGAGAAACACCTGGGAAAAGGTGAATTAGAATCTCAACCTCAGCCGCTGTATTGTCTTCAATCTTCTTTATTTTGATTTTACCCTTTTCATTGGCTTTCAAAATACTGTCAATCAAAGTTGTTGTATTCGTAGAAAACGGAATTTGAGTAATCACCAAAGTATTCTTGTCGAGCTGGCCAATTTTGGCACGAACACGAACACGTCCACCTCGCATTCCATCATTATAATTGGACACATCGGCAATCCCTTGCGTCATAAAATCCGGATATAACGTAAACGATTTTCCTTTTAAAATCTTAATCGAAGCATCAATTAATTCATTGAAATTGTGTGGTAAAACTTTTGTTGAAAGTCCCACAGCAATACCTTCCGCACCTTGTGCCAAAAGCAACGGAAATTTTACTGGAAGATTATTTGGTTCCGCACGACGACCGTCATACGAAACTCCCCAGTCGGTAATTTTTGGGGAATACAAAACCTCCAAAGCAAATTTTGACAAACGAGCCTCAATATAACGTGAAGCTGCGGCGCCATCTCCTGTTAGGATATTACCCCAGTTTCCCTGACAATCTATCAATAATTCCTTTTGACCAATTTGTACCATCGCGTCACCAATACTCGCATCTCCGTGTGGGTGATACTGCATCGTATGTCCAACAACATTGGCTACTTTATTGTAACGACCATCGTCCAACTCTTTCAAAGAATGCATGATACGGCGTTGCACTGGTTTAAAACCATCCTCAATTGCAGGAACCGCACGCTCTAAAATTACGTAGGAAGCATAATCCAAAAACCAATCCTTGTACATTCCTGTAACTTTGGTAATCACATCCTCGCCTTCTTCTTCCTGATTCTCGTAAAAATGCTGTCCTTCAAAATGTTTCGCACCTACATTAATAATTTCATCATTATCTCCGTCTTGATAGTCATCAATCGGATTTTCATCTGAATTATTTTCGTCGCCGTTTGGAATGATGTTATCGTCTTCTTCGTCTTTCATATATTATGTTCAAATAACTACTGAAAATTATTTATTTAACCTGAACTTTTTCTATCGTTTCCTGATTGTTATTCTTTTTATAGTTTTTGATGAATATAAATGTCATCGCAAAACTCAGAATGAATGCAATCAGTGCGTAGATTAATACTTTTTTATTAGGCATATTTTTTAATTATAATTCTTCAATTGTATCCAATTCGACTTTCAAGTTTTTGATAATAAAATCTTGTCGGTCTGGCGTGTTTTTTCCCATATAAAAAGACAACAATTGCTCTATCGAAGTATTTTTATCCATCATAATTGGGTCTAGGCGAATGGTATCACCAATGAAGTTTTTAAACTCGTCTGGTGAAATTTCTCCCAAACCTTTAAATCGGGTGATTTCTGGTTTTGGTTTTAATTTTTCGATAGCTGCTTTTCGTTCTTCTTCAGAATAACAATAAATGGTTTCTTTTTTATTTCGAACTCTAAAAAGTGGCGTTTGCAAAATATACAAATGCCCCTCTTTGATTAATTCAGGAAAAAATTGAAGAAAAAAAGTAATCAGCAACAAACGAATGTGCATTCCATCGACATCGGCATCGGTTGCGATTACGATATTGTTGTAACGTAATTTTTCTAAACCGTCTTCAATATCAAGCGCCGCTTGCAATAAATTGAATTCTTCATTTTCATACACAATTTTTTTGGTCATTCCGTAGGAATTCAAAGGCTTTCCACGTAAACTAAAAACCGCTTGTGTATTGACATCACGAGATTTTGTGATCGATCCAGAAGCCGAATCTCCCTCGGTAATAAACAATGTACTTTCTAAGCTTTTTGGATTTTTAGTATCCGGAAGATGCACTCTGCAATCTCTTAATTTCTTATTGTGAAGATTGGCTTTCTTAGCACGATCTGTGGCTAATTTTCGGATTCCTGATAATTCTTTGCGTTCGCGTTCTGCTTGGAGAATTTTTCGCAATAAAGCATCAGCAGTTGCTGGATTTTTATGCAAATAATTATCCAGATTTGTTTTCACAAAATCATTTACAAAAGTACGAACGGAAGGCATTCCTGGTTCTGAACCAATTTCTGTAGAACCTAATTTCGTTTTAGTTTGAGACTCAAAAACAGGTTCCATAACTTTGATGCTAATCGCACTGACAATGGATTTTCTAACATCTGATGCCTCGAAAGCTTTATTGTAAAATTCACGAACTGTTTTTACAATTGCTTCACGATAAGCGGCTAAGTGCGTTCCTCCCTGCGTAGTGTTTTGACCATTTACGAAAGAATGATATTCTTCGCTATATTGGGTTTTACTGTGCGTTAAAGCCATCTCAATATCATCACCTTTCAAGTGAATAATTGGATACTCTAAATCCTCAACATTGATAGTTTCTTCTAATAAATCTTTAAGACCGTTTTCTGAATAGTATTTTTCTCCATTAAAAATAATTGTCAACCCATTGTTTAAGTAACAATAGTTTTTGACCATTTTGATGATATATTCTAAACGGAATTTATAGTTTTTGAAAATGGTTTCATCAGGTGTAAAAGTAACTTTCGTTCCTTTTCTCTTAGTTGTGTCGATGATATCTTCCTCTAAAACCAAATTACCTGCTGAAAACTCAGCCGCTTTTTGTTTTTCGTCACGAACAGATTCTACGCGGAAATAATCAGACAAAGCATTAACCGCTTTTGTTCCGACACCATTTAAACCTACTGATTTTTGGAAAGCTTTAGAATCATATTTCCCTCCGGTATTCATTTTCGATACTACATCGACAACTTTTCCAAGTGGAATTCCGCGACCATAATCACGAACCGAAACCGTTTTGTCTTTGATAGTTACTTCAATGGTTTTTCCTGCTCCCATTGCAAATTCATCGATACAGTTATCGAGAACCTCTTTTACTAAAATATAAATACCATCATCTGGTGAAGATCCGTCTCCCAGTTTTCCGATGTACATTCCGGGACGCATACGGATATGCTCTTTCCAGTCGAGTGAACGGATATTGTCTTCGGTGTATTGGTTTTTATCTGACATTTTGGAAATTTATCGATTTTAACTACGTTCTGTTCGATTTTTTTACAAATTATAAAAAAATCGATGAGTGTGCTAATATAAGACTTCTCGGTATATTTTAAAAGAGATAACAACCAAAGTTATCAAAATGATATTTATAGCAAAATGCAAAGAACAAATAATTAAAACATACGATTTATATTCTAAAAAATGAATTAATTACAATTACAATTTATTTGCCAAACAATTAGCAATACTCACAATTTGAAAGATCAATAGTTCCAAGAAGATCAAGCTTTAGTGGCTTAATTAGGTATTCTTTTACAACAAAAAATTGTTTAGCTCTCTCAATATCATTTTTATCGTTTGAAGAGGTCAGCATCACAACAGAACATTGATTGTTAACTACGATAGGAAACTTGACCAACTCTTCTAAAAAATCAAATCCGTTCATAATAGGCATACCAATATCCAAAAAAATCAAATCAGGAAATTCTTCAACATTGTCTTTTATGGATTCTAAATATTCTAATGCTTTAATCGCTGAATTTTTAATCGAAATCTTATCCGAAATCTTACTTTTCTTGACTATATGATTGTTTATATAATTATCAATATCATTGTCATCTATCAGTAACACATGTTTTACTTTCATTATTTTTATTTTAATTTAAAACATTAATTTGATTAGGAATTTCAATAGTAAATTTGGTTCCAACTCCAAATTCAGATTCGACTGCAATTTGCCCGCCTAGTTTATCAATAGTTTCTTTAACAATATACAAACCGAGACCTGAACCTGAGGAAAGCATCGTAGCTCGATAAAACATTTCAAATACTTTTTCTTTGTGCTTATCCTCTATTCCTATTCCATTATCTTCCAGCTTTATTATTGCGTTTTGGTTGTTACAACTATAGTCAATCTTTAACGACGATATTTCTTTAGTATTATCTTTATATTTAAAAGCATTTGAAATGATGTTATTTAAAACAATACTAACTCTTTTAGAATCTGACACAAATGCTGACTCAGCATTTATTTTTAATTGTACATCAAAATCATTAACCCCTTCAATATGCTGGTAATCTTCTTTTATTTTTTCCATTAATTCTTTAAAATTAATGATATCCACATCTAATTCTGTTCTGCTATTTCTGGAATAACTCAAGATATCTTCAATAAAACTATCGAGTTTCAACACACTATTATTTAGCATCATCATACAATCTGCAAGCTCTACATCTTCTGGTTTTACATACTCTTTTGTTATATTAACCAAACCCAAAATTGATTTGAGAGGAGCTCGTAAATCATGGGAAGCACTATAAACAAATCTATCTAGCTCTGAATTTGCCTTTTTAAGCTCACAGTTGTAACGAATTAATTCTTCGTCTATCTTTTTTCTATCGGTAATATCACGCATAATTTTTGATGCTCCAACGATATTCCCCTGTGGATCTTTGACGGGAGAAATAGTAAGCGAAACATCTATTAAATCACCATTTTTCTTAAGTCTTTTTGTTTCAAAATGCTCTACTGAAGTTCCTTTCTTTATCGTTTCAAGAATTACTTTTTCTTCATTGTGATACTCTAAAGGAACTAACATCGAAATTTTGTTTCCAATTGTTTCTGTGGCAGTATAACCCAAAATTCTTTCAGCACCAACATTCCATGAAGTTATTATTCCATCAATACTTTTACTAATAATTGCATCGTCCGAAGAATTTACAATTAAAGCTATCAATGCTTGCTGTTCTTCTAATTTTTTCCTGTTAGTTATATCTCTAAAGTTTATCACGTATGATTCTACATGATTATTATCTAATAAATTGACTATCGTTCCTTCTACCCAAACGGCTTTTCCGTTACTATTAATAATTCTATTCTGTTTTTGAAAAGGAATTCCTGGAGAGTTATACGCTTTTGCAAAAAGTTCACGCTCTATCTTAACATCATCTGGATGAATGAAATCAAAAATTAATTTTGATTTTCCTTCTCCAGGAGGATATCCTGAAATCCGTTCAGTTGTTGGACTAATATATTCTAATTCAAAATCTTTATTAACTAACACAATCGCATCACTTATGTTTTCTGTTAATACACGGTATCTTTCTTCACTTTGCAATAATTTTTGTTCAGCATGTTTTCGAGTCGAAATATCTGTATTAAAAACCATAACATGGGTAACCTCACCAATAGAAACTATTGGAACTAATCTAAAACCTCCCCATCGACCATTACTCAATTCAATTTCAAACTCTTGGTTTTCTGACTTTTCAAAACATCTTTTCAAATGTTCTCTAGCAACTGATTGACTTTGTTTTGGTAAAATCGCAATACAATCGAAACCAATCATTTGATTAATCGTTAGGCCTGACGATGATTCTCTATTTACATTTACAATTTTAAACTCTTTGTCAATAATAGAAATAGCATCAGGTGAATTTTCAAATTGATACTTAAACAATTCTGTCGCTTGTTTTCTTTCGGTGATTATTTCATCAAATAAAATAATACCTCCTATTTTGCCATTAGCTCTTTTCCAAGGATGCACTTCCCACTTTATCCATTCTATTTTTCCATCCCAAATAAACATTTCTTCATCCTTTTTTTCAGTAGCTCCAGCCAAACAACGTTGATGGACATCTTTCCATTCCTGACCAATAAAAGGGAAAACATCATAATGGCACTTACCTATTAAAGAACTTGTAATTCCATTATTTTCCAAAAACTTATTACTGGTAGCAATATAATTCATATCAGTATCAAACATAGCAAGAGAAGCGGGGCTATGCTCGATAAATAATTTCAATAATTCCTTATTTTCAATATTTTCAGCTTCGGCTTTTTTACGTTCCGTTATATTACGAGCTACAGCAAGAAAGCTGCCATCTCTAAACTTCCTTCTACTTATTTCAACATCAACAAAATTTCCGTCTTTCTTTAATACTTTAGCTTCTTTTAGAATAACATTTTCTTCCTGAATCAAATTAAAATCTTTAAAATGAAATTTAAAATCCTCAGGTGAATAAAAATCAGCCGATTTCATTTTTAAAAGTTCTTCACGAGAATACCCTAACAATTGACAAGCATAAGAATTAACCTCAATAACATTTAAATTGGCATCTACCATATAAATAGCATCTCCTGCATTCTCTACTAATGAATGGTATTTCTCTTCGCTTTTTTTTAATTCATTTTTTGCTTTTAACTGTTCTGTCATATCTCTTGCAAGAGACAAAACAGCCTTTCTATTATTGTATTCGATTATATGAGATGAAACTTCCATAAACATTTCGCCTCCGTTTTTCTTTAAATAAATTCCATCAGTATTAAAAACAGTCTCCTTACTATCCTTAATCATCTCAACAAAACCTTTTATTTTTTCATGATCCTTCTCTTGACGATAATCAAGAATATTCATATTCAACCATTCTGCTTTATTATAGCCATGTTCTTTTAATATTGCATCATTTACTTCTAAAACTTTTAAAGTTTCTATGTCCCAAATGACAATATGAGCAGGATTATTATTGAACAAATAGCGATACTTTTCCTCTGATTCTTTAATATCATCTTCTATTCTTTTCCTTTCAGTAATGTCACGAATAATAGCGAAGGAATTACCGCCTTCCATCAAACAATTGGTTATTTCTGTATCTATGAAGTTTCCATCTTTACATTTGGCTTTTGCATAAATTAAACCTGATTTATTTTGTTCGACTAATCTTTCATGGTACTTGTGATGGGGTATATCTGAGAGGAACAAATTTTGCATATCCATTTTCAATAATTCTTCTCTGGTATAACCAAATAAATTACAAGCAAACTCATTCAAATCGACAATCTTAGTGTTTGTATTTAAAATCAAAATTGCATCTCCAGCATAATCGATAAAGGCTCGATAATTTTTTTCTGTTTCAATTAATTTTTTTCTTTTGTAATTCAAGCTATTAATTATAGCTAGATTTTTCTTGAATAAAAATAGAAAGAGAGGTGTTGAAACAGCAAAAATTATAATCATTAAACCGATAAATTTCTGCTTTGAAGAATCATAAGCTACAAAAATGTTTTCAAGAATATTTTTACCTTCTTTAAGCTGTAAAAATATTAAATCATTTACCTGAGCTATTAACGGAGTTACTGTTGGGTAAAATTCACTTTGCACAATTTTATTAAAAGTTATAAGATCATTTTTCTTTAGACACAATTCTAATTTCTGAACTATTTTTGAGAATTTGTCAAGTAACAATATGGTTTTTGAATAATTTATTTTTTCCTTTTTTGTAAAATAAGTATGTGAATACTCTTTCCAAAGAACATGAACACTATCTAATTCCCGACTCATAGTATTACGTGCGTCATTAACCCCAATTTGGTTTTGAATTACTTTATTGGATATCAAAACCATATCCGACAAATAATGACGTATTTCTCCCAACTGACCTACAGGAATCATCCTGTCCTGATAAAGCTCTCGAGAATCTTCATTTAAATTTTTAATTTCTAAGATGCCATATACACTAACACCTATTGTTGATATCACTATTACAAAAGCTAACAATGATAATTCTATAGATGTTTTTATCTTATTTACCATAAAATATATTATAAATATCTGTTAGATATAAATTTACAGATTCAGTTATGCTGTTTTCAAATCCTATTCAACAGAAAATAATCTGGATTATGGGGGAGATTTTTAGAAACTCTCGATATAATTTATTGGTTTTCAATCCAAAAAAAGGGAATTTATCGGTGTTTTTTTAGTAATTGCTTACAATGGAGGGGATTTAAATTTCAAATCAATGAAACATTCAAAAATACAATACTATCGGTAAAATAACAAATATAGTCGGTGAAAAACATTAAAATAAAAATAATACTAAATAAAACCTACAAATTATTTAATAAAAAAAGTGCTCCATTTTTAGACAAATGAAACACTAATTTTATTATTTTATAAACAAAACAGCCGAAGTATTACTTCAAAATGATCAAATTTAGATATGAATGCTTTTAATGATTTCCTTTAATTGTTGATCCAATTCTGCATTGGAAATACAATTATTTTCAACATCAAAATTATCATTGAAACTCGGCAATGAGAAAACTGCTTTAATTTCGGCATTAAAGCGGGGAAAATTATTTTTGGCAATTTCCAAAACACTAGCTCCTCCTCTTGCGCCAGGAGAGGTTGCCATTAACAACATTGGTTTTTCTTGAAATAACTTTCCATTTATTCTAGAACACCAATCTACAGTGTTTTTAAAGGCAGCGCTATAATTCCCATTATTTTCAGCTAGAGAAACAACTAAAAAATCAGCGGTAGCTATTTTATCCAAAAAAGCCTGAGCTAATGGATGCTGACCAATTTCAGCTTCTTTATCAACACTGAATAGTGGCATTTCATAATCATTTAGATCTAAAACCTCTGTTTGAGCATTTTCGAATAAACCAGCTGCATAAGTGGCTAGTTTTTTATTGATAGATTTTTTACTTGGACTTCCGGCAAAAGCTATTATTTTCATATCTGATTATTTAATATTAAGTTATTTAAAATTAAGATTCAATTCCTAAAACTTGTTGAGCCAAAGCGATCATTTTTGGCGTTCCTGTATGTTTGTTTTTTTCGTCAGATAATTTGACGACGCCTTCCCAATGACTATTTTCTGGTTTTGTGTCTGTTAATTTGATTACCATATTCATCGCAGGCAAACCAACATCATTACTGAAATTTGTACCGATTCCGAAAGACATTTTTATTTTTCCACGACAAAAATCAGCAATGACTTTTACCTTATCAAAATTTAAGGAATCAGAGAAAACGATAATTTTGGATTTCGGGTCAATACCCATTTGCTCGTAATGTGCAATTGTCTTTTTAGCAAACTCAATTGGATCGCCACTATCATGACGGACACCATCAAAAAGTTTAGAATATTTTTTATTGAATTGCTCAAAAAAAACATTGCTGGTATAAGTATCTGTCAATGCAATACCCAAATCACCTTCATAAACTTTGGTCCAATTTTCGAGACTAATGGCATTGGCTACTTTAAATCCGTATTGCGAAGCGTGATACATAAACCATTCGTGGGCGTGCGTTCCTGAAGGTTTTCTGTTTTGAAGCATTGCCAAATGCACGTTACTGGTTCCTAAAAAACTGGTTCTACCGAAAGTATTCAGAGTTTCATTGACCAGACTTTGCACTTTATAGGAATGACGACGGCGGGTACCAAATTCTAAAATTACAACTCCCAGTTCGTTGTAATTTTCTATTTTTTCTTTTGTAATGCGTTTTACTTCATTATCATCAACACGAATCATGTTTTGGGAAACGTAAAAAAGCTCTGAAATCAAAGCCATCAATGGAACTTCCCACAATATCGTTCGATACCAATAGCCTTCGATGGTTACTTTTAAATCGCTTCCGTTCTGCTCAATTTTAACTTCGGCAGGATCGTATTGATAACCTTGCAAAAAATCCAAATAAGTTGGATCTAGATAAGGACAGTTATCGGTCAAATATTGTTTTTCTTTTGTCGTTAATTTCAGATTTACCATTGCATCAACAGCTTCACGAAGTAAAACAGCAAAATTAGAAGGAAAAAGATGTTTGCCACGATTGATGAATGCGTAACGTACTTTTACATTTGGAAAAAGTTTAATTACAGCGTGCTGCATCGTAAACTTATAAAAATCATTGTCTAAAATCGATTGTAATTTTACTGAAGCCATTATGCTTATTATTGGTTTTTTATCGAACTCTCCAAAAGGAAAACGATTTTCGAATTTAAATATTTTCATTAAAAGTAATAAAAAATGAAATGTATCCGTAAGATCTACCCCAGATTGAAGTGGAAAGCATTTTTCTTGAACGCTTATTTTTTCTTGAGCAAAAAGAGCGACCAACGGAAGCTCCTTTTGGCTTTTAGAAAAAACAGCGCTCTGGAAAAATCTTGAAACGGAAAGCTGGATTAGGTACAAAAAAACAGATTGCAGATTTTAGTAAACATAAAAAAACCGCAAAATTGCTTTTGCGGTTAATCTATTTTCTTTGTTCTATTTTCTATTCTCTTTGTGAGATTGCTTCCTTCCTCGCAATGACTATACGTTGAAACGGAAATGCATTACATCACCATCTTTTACAACATACTCTTTTCCCTCTACTTTGAATTTTCCAGCTTCTTTAGCTTTAGCTTCTGAACCGTATTGAACGTAATCATCATATGAAATAACCTCAGCACGGATGAAACCTTTTTCGAAATCAGTGTGGATAACTCCTGCTGCTTGTGGCGCAGTTGCTCCAATATTGATAGTCCAGGCGCGAACTTCTTTTACACCTGCTGTGAAATACGTTTGTTGTTTCAAAAGTTTGTAAGCTGCACGAATCAAAACAGAAGAACCTGGCTCTGTTAATCCCATATCTTCAAGGAAAACCTGACGTTCTTCGTAGCTTTCCAATTCAGTAATATCGGCCTCCGCTCCTACTGAAAGGATGATAACTTCGGCATCTTCGTCTTTTACTAATTCACGAACTTGGTCAACATATTTATTTCCACTTACCGCTGAATTTTCATCCACATTACAAACATACAAAACTGGTTTTGTAGTAATCAATTGAAAAGATTCCATCAAAACTTCTTCGTCATTGTTTTGAGGAGTTACTGTTCTTGCTGATTTTGCTTGCAAAAGTGCTTCTCTGATTCGGTCTAAAAGTGCTTTTTCAGTTTGTGCTTCTTTATTTCCGGTTTTGGCTGCGCGATTTACTTTTTCTAAACGTTTTTCAACAGTTTCTAAGTCTTTTAATTGCAACTCGATATCGATAGTTTCTTTGTCACGGATAGGGTTTACATTTCCATCAACGTGAACAATATTATCATTGTCAAAACAACGCAAAACGTGAATAATCGCGTTACATTCTCTAATATTTCCAAGAAATTGATTTCCTAAACCTTCACCTTTACTAGCTCCTTTAACCAAACCTGCAATATCCACGATATCGACAGTTGCCATTTGAACACGCTCTGGTTTTACTAATTCTTCCAATTTATTAATCCTTGGATCTGGAACGTTTACAACTCCGATATTTGGTTCAATAGTACAAAACGGAAAGTTAGCACTTTGCGCTTTTGCGTTCGATAAACAATTGAATAATGTTGATTTTCCAACATTTGGTAACCCTACAATTCCTGCTTTCATGTGTAGATTATATTTGCTTTTTTATGGAACATGGTATCGCCATTCTTCATCATTCCATTCTTTTTCATTTAGTTTCGTGGCGATTTCATCTTATATAATTTTACAAATAACACTTGACTGTTACTCGTTTTTTAGTAATTCCTTTTTTAAAGTTTGCAAATATAAGATTTAAAAATGCTCCTAAAACAATTTTTTAAGATTAATACTTCTTATCCATTTTGTATCATATTTTTTAACATTATACATTGCTTATGTTAAAATATAGTTATATTTATAGTGAAAATCAACCAATACCTAAAAAAACACGACCGATTATGAAAAAAATCATGCAATTATTCTTTTTGTTAAATGCCACATTTATGCTGGCGCAAAAAGAAATTTCTGGTGTAGTAAAAGACAAAACTGGTACGCCATTATCAGGTGTAAATGTTCTTGAAAAAGGAACAAAAAACGGCACTTCAACTGATAGTAACGGTAGTTACAATATTAGTGTAAACCAAGGAGCAACTTTAACCTTTAGTTATATTGGCTACAAAAGTGTTACAAAACTGGCCGACACTTCGATAATTAATGTTGATTTATCCGAAGAAGGACAACAAGACCTGCAGGAAGTTCAAATTGTAGGTTCTAGAAATTCAAAAAGAACGGTAACCACATCTGCGGTTCCAATCGATATGATCAGTGTAAAAGATGTAGTAAAACAAAGTGGTAAAATTGAAATTAACTCAATGCTACAATATGCCGCTCCTTCATTTAATGCAACTAAACAATCAGGATCTGATGGTGCTGACCATATTATCCCTGCGACTTTAAGAGGAATGGGACCCGATCAAACATTAGTTTTAATCAATGGTAAACGAAGACACCAATCCTCTCTTATCAATCTTTTTGGCACAAGAGGTCGTGGAAATACAGGAACTGACTTGAATGCTATCCCCGCATCGGCTGTAAAAAGAATCGAAATTTTGAGGGATGGAGCTGCTGCACAATATGGTTCTGATGCGATTGCAGGTGTTATTAACTTAGTAATGAATGATAAAGTTGATGAATTATCAGGAACTGTAACCTACGGCGCCTATAATGCTAAAGCTAAAGGTGACTTCCTTCCCGGCACTCCAAATACTGACGGTTATCGATTAGACCAAAATGGCAATGGAAATTCATACGGTAAAAATCAAGATTTTGATGGTGGTGCAGTAACTTTGACTGCAAACTACGGTGTCGGAATTGGTGAAAAAGGCGGTTATGCTAATTTCACTACCGAATATACAAATACTAATAAAACATTACGCCCTGCCTATGATTTTAGAAAAGGTTTTGGAGATGCAGAAGTAGAAGGGTTCAACTTTTTTGGGAATATGGTTGTTCCCGTTTCTGATAAAACAGAATTTTATGCTTTTGGAGGAAGAGATTTCAGAAACACTGATGCCTATGCCTTTACAAGAAACGATGGTGCAAGAGTAGTTGAATCCATTTATCCTGGCGGATATACACCAAGAATTACCTCTACTATCATTGACAATTCTATAGCAGCTGGTTTTAGAACAAAAACTGACAGTGGCTGGAAAATAGATTTTAGTAATACCTATGGAAAGAACAATTTCCATTACAACATAAAAGGAACTATAAATGCTTCTCTAGAAAATGCATCTCCTACTGAATTTGATGCTGGTGGACATTCATTAAGTCAAAACACAACCAATTTTGACTTCTCAAAAAACTATGATAGCGTTTTTAAGGGCATGAACTTAGCTTTCGGAGCTGAATTTAGAACAGAAACCTTTACTATTTTTGCCGGAGAAGAAGGCTCTTACGCTACTTACGACACAAATGGCAAACCGATTTCGGATCCTGCTAATCAATCAGCTCCAATTGATCCAATTTCTGGAGATCCTAGACCAGGAGGCTCACAAGGTTTCCCTGGCTACAGCCCTTCGAATGCTGTAAACGAAAGCAGAACCAACTTTTCATTATATGCTGATTCCGAATTTGACATTACCGATGATTTTCTAGTTAGTGCGGCAGCCAGATTTGAAAACTACAGCGATTTTGGCAGCACTTTAAATGGCAAACTAGCGACCAGACTTAAATTAGGGAAACACGTAAACCTTAGAGGTTCTGTTAGTACCGGCTTTAGAGCACCATCATTGGCACAAATCTATTACAATTTGAGTTTTACTAATTTTAATTCAAGTGGAGCAACAGATGTTTTGCTTTCGTCTAATGATAGCCCAGTTACCAAAGCTTTCGGAATCCAAAAATTAAACGAAGAAAAAGCTTTAAATGCCTCTTTAGGCTTCACAGCAAATTTCGGAGATTTCACTGCCACCGTTGATGGTTATTATATTGGAGTAACAGACAGAATTGTACTTACAGGTTACTTTGATGCATCAGCTTTAAATCTAGGTGTTTCCGAGGCACAATTCTTTGCAAATGGTGTGGATACTGAAACCTACGGATTAGACGTAGTGCTTTCGTGGAAAAAAACATTTGGAGCTTCTACCTTCGGAGCTAACTTAGTTGGAAATATCAACGACATGAAAATAACCAAAGTTTTAAATGGCAGCTTAGACGAAGAAACTTTCTTTGGAGCTAGAGAAAAAGCGTTCTTGCAAGCCTCAGCACCTGATAGTAAATTCAGCTTAAACCTTAATTACAATATTAAAAAATTCGATGCAGGTTTGACTTTTACACATTTCAGCGAAGTAGTGTTAGTCGATTATGATGGTGCAGATGATGTTTATCATCAAAGAACTGTTACTGATTTGACATTGGGTTATCAATTAACAAAAGAATTAAAACTTAGTGTAGGAAGCAATAACCTTTTCAATGTGTATCCAAGCAAACAAGACGAAGCTGGCAGCACAGAAGCCGGAGGTTACTGGGACGCTGTCCAAATGGGATTCAGCGGGGCCTTTTACTATGCAAGGCTCGGTTTTACATTCTAAAAAACAAGTTAAAAATAAAGGACTCTCGCAAGAAAGTCCTTTATTTTTTTAAAGAGAAAAAACTATCATTTAATAGTATTGATAATCTCTAATTCTTTCGCAGTAGGAGTCAATCCAGAAACATTCCAATATTCAGTCAGGATAGAATCTTTGGCATTGAAAAGTGTTTTATCTTTAAAAACCTGCGATTCTTTGTATGTGAAATTTTGAACATTAAAATTCGTAGTCACTAAATTATTTATGACTTCAATATTTTTAACTTCATTACCCTTATTAACGGTGTAATTTATTTCTTCATTTGAGCTTACTAAATAATAGTTCCCAATGTCAAATCTATACTGAGTTTTAAATGCTGATCTGATAATATTTTTTGCTCCCTTTTCTGTTTTTTCTTTTACTGCAGATAAGGATTCAAGAGAAACCATTGTATTTACCTCAATTATCAATTTCCTTTTAACATCATAAACAATTTTATAATCATCCAATAAATCAGTTGTTTCTCCAGCAGGAATTGGTGTAGCTATTATGTTATTATAGTCTTCATTAGTAGGATTTATTTTGACGATAAAGTTGTATTTCTTTCTAATCTTATCATCCAGCAAAGGCCTCAAAACAGAAAATGTATAATACTTTTCCATCATTCCATTTAAATCATAACCCAGCAAATCCGGAAAAATTTCTTCTTCAACCAGACCAAAAGATCTATTTTGTTCCAATAATAAAATTGATTTTACTTTTTTCTGTTCTTTATACAATTGAAAATTAATGAGTCCATCATTAAAATAAGCGTAATCTCCATTTAATTTAAAAAATTCTCTGGAATAAACCTTCAATCTGGCTGGTACATTAAGTGTTTTAATGGAATTAGTAACTAAATCTTTGATTATTTCCTGAGGATCTTTGCTTGTTATTACGATATCATCCAGTTTATTCAGTTTGTTTTTCAGATAGAAAATATTTCCCTCTTGACTTAAAGCAGCCCATTTGATAGTAATTGGCAGATAAGAAGAATGTGTTACCTTTAAATTTGACCCTCCTTTGAGTTCAAATACAACTACGCCATCACTATTAGACATTAAAACTTGTTTGTTTTTCAAAACTAAAACTACAGCTCCTTCAATTGGCATATTTGAATCTTCATCTAATAGTATTACCCTTTTTTCATTGGTTTGTGAAAAAGCACTAAAACTTACAATAATGTGAAGTAAAAAAAATATTTTTCTCATATAAAAAAATTTGGAGCAATTATCTTTCACCAAAAAGGCTCTTAAAAATATGGAAAAAAATCATAATGAGTATTTTCAAACGAAAAAATTAAAAAATTAATTAAGGAAACAAAAAAAACCTGCATATAATGCAGGTTTTTAAATTGAATATAGGTGATAATATATAACTATTCGTTATGTAAGAATGCTTGTCTGTTCAACAACGTTTCTTCATCTTCTACGTGATTATCATCAGGGATACAACAATCCACAGGACAAACTGCAGCGCACTGTGGTTCATCATGGAAACCTTTACACTCTGTACATTTTCCAGGTACGATATAATAAATTTCATCAGAGATAGGTGTTTGTGCTTCATCAGAATCAACTTCTGTACCATCTGGCAAAATTACTTTCCCTTTTAGTTTTGTACCATCTTTATATCTCCAATCATCTGCTCCTTCATATATAGCTGTATTCGGGCACTCTGGTTCGCAAGCCCCACAATTAATGCATTCGTCGGTTATTATAATTGCCATTTGTTCTTTTTTTATTATTCGAGGTTAAAAAACTCATGCCAAATAACTTTTGACATTAAGACTTTTGTCTTTCGACTTATTATAGCTTATTTTTGTGCAAAATTACAATCAAAACTTTTCATAAACAAACATTATGACATTAGATACAAAAAAAATCACATTTGTTAAATTAGGAAAATTCCTGAATCAATTTAAAGAAGGAAATATCACTAGAGACGAAACTGTATTTGGTAATGATTTGTTTTTTGAAAAATTCATTGATTTAATTAACCTATCTCAATCTCATAATGGTTGGTACACTCCGGAGCAAGTTTATTTTTCAATTAATTCCTGGGCAGAAGCTTTATCAGAAGAAAATTTAACCCAATGGCTTTCTGAATATGATTTGAATGATGTGATTGCCAAAAAAGTAGCTTTGGTACTAGCAGGAAATATTCCGCTGGTTGGTTTTCACGATTTTATTTCTGTGTTAATTACTGGTCATGATGTTTTGGTAAAAACATCTTCAAATGATCAACATTTATTGCCTTTTTTAGCTAATTATTTAATTGCTTTAGAATCAGATTTTAAAAGCAAAATTACTTTTGTAGAAGGAAAACTGGAAAATTTTGATGCCGTAATTGCAACCGGAAGCAATAATACTGCCCGTTATTTTGAATATTATTTTAAAGACAAACCTTCGATCATTAGAAAAAATAGAAATTCGGTTGCTGTTTTAAATGGCGAAGAGACTAAAGAACAATTAATTGCGTTGGGCGAAGATATTTTCAGATACTTTGGATTGGGATGCCGTAATGTTTCAAAACTTTTTGTTCCAAAAGGCTATTCGTTTGATGCTTTCTTTGAAGCAATTTTCGAATATCAGGACATCATTCATTATGAAAAATACGCCAATAATTACGATTACAACAAGGCAGTTTTCTTAATGAGTAATTTCAAATTATTAGACAACGGATTTTTGACTATTAAAGAAGATTCGAGTTACAGCTCCCCTATTTCGAGCGTGTTTTATGAATATTATGAAAACCTAGATGATTTGCAGAATCGTTTAGATAACGAAACAGACCAGATTCAATGTATCGTGAGCAATAATCTTGTAAAAAACAGCATCCCATTTGGAACTACCCAAAAACCAAATTTATGGGATTATGCAGACAACGTAGATACAGTAGCGTTTTTATTAACAATATAATTCAATATTTTTTTTATATTATTACGAATAATTTAATGGTTATTCGTATCGTATTCACGAAATTTGCACTTTAAAAAATTCAGCTATAAACTCAGTTTTGAACAACTAAAAAAGCAACAAAACCATGAAAAAACACAATTACAGCGCAGGACCATGTATTTTACCACAAGAAGTTTTTGAAAAATCAGCACAAGCTATTTTAAATTTTAATGATTCTGGTTTATCACTATTAGAAATTTCGCATCGTAGTAAGGATTTTGTCGCCGTAATGGAAGAAGCGAGAGAATTAGTTTTGGAACTTTTGGACTTAAAAGGAAAAGGGTACAAAGCAATATTTCTTGGTGGTGGAGCTAGTTTAGAATTCCTGATGGTTCCTTATAACATTATGAAAGAGAACGGAAAAGCAGCTTATTTGGATACAGGAACTTGGTCTTCAGCAGCAATAAAAGAAGCTAAGTTTTTTGGAGAAACTGTTATCGTTGCTTCTTCAAAAGAACAAAATTACAATCATATTCCGAAAGGATATACTATACCAGCTGATGCGGATTATTTTCACTGCACGAGCAACAACACTATTTTCGGAACTCAAATGAAAGAATTTCCAGAAACCAATATCCCAATTGTTTGCGATATGAGTTCTGATATTTTTTCTAGAAAGATAGATTTCTCAAAATTCGATATTATCTACGCGGGAGCACAAAAAAACATGGGCCCTGCCGGAGCAACTTTGGTGGTTATCAAAGAAGAAATTCTTGGTAAAACAGGACGCACTATTCCAAGCATGTTGGACTATGAAAAACATATCAAAGCGGATAGTATGTACAATACACCACCTGTTTTCTCAGTTTATGCTTCATTATTGACTTTACAATGGTTGAAAAAATTAGGAGGAATTGAGGCAATCGAAAAAATCAACGATGCCAAAGCCGCTTTGATCTATGCTGAAATAGACAGAAACCCTTTATTCAAAGGTACTGCAGCTGTTGAAGATCGTTCTAATATGAATGTTACGTTCTTATTGAACGACGAATCACATACTGCAAAATTTGACGAAATGTGGAAAGCTGCCGGAATCTCAGGATTGCCAGGTCACCGTTCAGTTGGTGGTTACAGAGCGTCTATGTACAATGCATTGCCATTAGAGAGTGTTCAGGTTCTTGTTGATGTAATGAAAGATCTTGAAAAAAGTATTTAGTTAGCAGATAAAAGTTTTCAGTATTCAGTTTCCTAAATTGAATTTGTTAACTAAAGTTTCTTATAACACGGAAAGCCCTAGCCCTGATAGTAGTGGAAATCCTTGTTGCCCGGGGTTCGGGCAATAAGATTGAAACGGATAGCAGGATTAAGCTCCAAAAAAATAATAATCATACATGAAGATATTAGCAAACGACGGAATTTCACAGAGCGGGATTGAAGCTTTAGAAAAAGCCGGTTTTGAAGTTATTACCACAAAAGTAGCACAGGAACAAGTTGCTAATTTTATCAATAAAAACGAAATAAGTGTGCTGTTGGTGCGTAGTGCAACCAAAGTTCGCAAAGACATTATTGATGCTTGTCCGGGGCTTAAAATTATTGGCCGTGGTGGCGTTGGAATGGATAATATCGATGTTGAATATGCCGAAAGCAAAAACATTCATATTATAAATACGCCTGCTTCTTCATCGGAATCGGTGGCTGAATTGGTTTTTGCGCATTTATTTACTGGTGTACGATTCCTGCATGATTCGAATAGAAATATGCCTTTGGAAGGCGATACGCATTTTAACGAACTGAAAAAAGCCTATGCAAATGGTGTTGAACTAAAAGGTAAAACACTTGGAATTGTTGGCATGGGACGTATCGGTAAAGCTACCGCAAAAATGGCTATCGGTCTCGGAATGAAAGTTATTTATAGCGACACCGATGTTCCGCATAAAGACTTGAAAATCCATTTTTTTGATGGACAAACGATAAGTATTTCACTAGTTTCTCAATCTTTAGAATCGTTATTTAAGGAATCTGATTTCATTTCGTTACACGTTCCTGCTCAAGACGATTATGTGATTGGCGAAAAAGATTTTGAACTCATGAAAGATGGCGTTGGAATCATCAACTGTGCTCGAGGTGGCGCTATTGACGAAGTGGCATTGGTTGAAGCTTTGGATAACGGCAAAGTATCGTTTGCTGGTTTGGACGTTTTTGAAAATGAACCAAATCCGGAAATTACCATTTTGATGAATCCTAAAATCTCATTGTCTCCACACATCGGAGCGGCAACTGGAGAAGCTCAAGACCGAATTGGCATCGAACTAGCTCACCAAATCATAGAATTACTAAAATAACCATTTGATTTAAAATATCTTAGTTAGAAATTATTAACCTCTGTTGATAATTTCTAACTTTTTTTTTGATTACATTTGATAGTAATACCGATTATGTATTCAATACAGTCTGATAAAAAAATTAGGCTATTTTCATACTATATCGGCATTATATCTGAGAATAACAGAATAATTATAATGAGAATAACAGAATAATTATAATTGGTATAACCTTTAATCAAAAAAACATGTTCGAACAATTAACGCAATTAGTACAACAATTTGGGCAAGATGCAGTTGTAAATAACAATGCAGTTCCAAATGAACATAACGATGCTGTAATAGAAGAAGCTGGAAATTCGATTTTTTCGAGTTTACAAAAAATGGCTTCAGGTGGAGGCATTGATCAACTCGCTGGATTACTGAACGGCAACAACGCTCAAGATTCTTCTAACCCAGCAGTGCAACAAATCACTCAGCAACTTACAGGAAGTTTAGGCGAAAAATTTGGTTTAGATAGTAATGCCGCCGCAGGAATTGCAGGAAGCATAATCCCTAAAGTTCTTGGTGGTTTAGTAAATAAAGCTAATGACCCGAATGATAGTTTTCAACTTACCGATTTGATCGGTGCTATTTCTGGTGGAGGAGCACAAAGTTCTGGAATTATGGATGCTATTTCAAAATACGGTACACAATTTGGTCTGGACCAAAATGCTGATGGAAAAGTAGATCTAAGTGATGCAATGGCAGCAACAAAAAGCAGCGGTGGTATTGGTGGACTACTTGGAAAACTTTTTGGAAAATAGATTTTTACATCCCTTTTTAAAATATTTCTAAAAGACATTTGCAATTTTGTAAGTGTCTTTTTTTTTATCCCATAGAATTGCCACATATTAAAATGATTATAAAGATTTAATCCATAAAAATCATTTTAATATGTGGCAATATATTTTACGTAAAGTCCGAAAAACTTCACGCTCCAAACGTTTTTATTCTTTTCTTTTCGAAGATTTAGGCTAAACCTAAATCCATACAAAACAAACTGATAATCAACGGAAAACACGTAAATTTGTATAGAGCAAAAACTAATTATTTATTACTTTTTAGAATATCTAAAAACTCAAAAAAACATGAAAAATTCAATTTATATATTGATTATTCTTTTGATAATTATAGCTTGTAGCACCTCAAAACAAACAGTTTCAACTGTCGAAAAACCAAAAGCCACAAGCAGTAAGGATACTATAAAAATTGTCAATGAAGAATTAGAATACGAAGTTATCATTATCGAACCGGGCTTCGATTTTTGGCTAAATTCGACCGCTTACCCAAGAGGATATTTGAGTCAAAGTTATATGGAAACTAAAAATCATTTTTACGTATTAGAATGGAATAACCGAGTGAATCAACCACAAATTTATAATCCGAATCTATACGAAATGAGTATCAATTATGACCAAAATATCAATTATGGGTATGAAGTAAATTACCTTATTTACAACTACATGATTTTTTTTCAAAATAAATACAAACAAAGATTATACGGTCCTGTTCCCATTCGATAAATGTATTTTAAAATGTATGTATAACCCTAATTTTACCCAACTCTTAACGATATAAATTGTAAAAAGCTATTACATTTGTAAAAAAGGAAAATTCATAGTAATGAAAGGATTAAAACAACGTTGGGGAATAACATCTAATTGGCAGTTTGTCATTATATTTATTGTCTTTGCTATAAATGGTTCTTTGTCTGCAAAAATCTCTAGTTATATCATGAATTATTTTGGTTTAAATAAAGAAAGTATGCATTGGTTTTTATACTATTTTATTTTGCTTGTTTTGGTTTTACCGCTTTACCCTTTTATGTTGATGGCATTTGGCTATCTTTTTGGTCAATCTAAATTTTTCTTTCCATTCTCCAAAAGAATGCTCAAAAGCATGGGGTTAGGATTTATTTTTAAAGAGTAATTTTATTCTTTCCACTATTTAATATCGATTTTTCCTTTTCCTTGAATAAAATAAGTATATATCCAAGTAATTGTAAAAGAAGGAACCACATCTGTAAAAGGAAAAATTTCTTCTACAAAAGTTAAAACTCCTGCTACTCTACCCACTCTTCCTTCGTACATTTTGGTCATCAAAAAACCAGCTAATGGAGCCCAAACCACATCTCCAAACTCTCCAACATAAGGTATTGTAAACGAAAGCATTCCAATGGCGTCAAATAAAATTCCCAAAAAGAGTTTCTTATACTTTAGACTTTCGGCAGATATTGCTTCTTTTTTATTTTCCATATTCTGAAATTAAACAACTATAAATATACAAATACTTTGTTTCTTTGTAGAAATTGTTCAAAATGATACACGCAAAAAATATAAACAAATTTTACGGACAACTTGATGTTTTAAAAGGAGTTGATTTACATATAAAAAAAGGCGAAATTGTTTCTATTGTTGGTGCTTCGGGTGCTGGAAAAACTACATTGCTACAAATATTAGGAACATTAGACAAACCTAGTCTATTAAAAAGTGAAAACGAAATTACAGGAAACGGTACTTCATTAATCATAAACAATGAAGATATTTTGAGTATGAATGATAAAACGTTGGCGAAATTCAGAAATTTGAATCTGGGTTTTATCTTCCAGTTTCATCAATTATTACCTGAATTTACAGCTCTGGAAAATGTTTGCATCCCTGCTTTTATTGCCAATAAATCCAAACAGGAAGCAGAAAAAGAAGCCAAAAAACTATTAGATTTTTTAGGCCTTTCTCACAGAATAAATCACAAACCCAACGAACTTTCGGGCGGAGAACAACAACGTGTTGCTGTGGCCAGAGCATTAATCAATAGGCCTGATGTTATTTTTGCTGATGAGCCTTCTGGGAATTTAGACACTCATTCGGCTGAAAATTTGCATCAATTATTTTTTCAACTTCGAGATGAATTTGGACAAACTTTTGTGATTGTAACCCATAACGAAGAATTGGCTAATATGGCTGATCGAAAACTCATTATGGTAGATGGTCAAATTAGCAATCATTGATTAAAATGAATCAGGCAGAACTCAAATCATTCCTTGACGAAAAAGTTATACAATACAACACACTTGATTTTATTGAAAGTGACCCCGTTCAAATTCCTCATTTGTTTTCACAAAAAGAAGACATCGAAATTGCAGGTTTTCTGAGCGCCACTATTGCCTGGGGAAATCGCAAAATGATTATCAAAAATGCTCATAAAATGATGGATTTGATGGGAAATTCGCCTTACGATTTTGTGATGTCACATACAGAAAATGATTTGGAACAACTGGAAACTTTTGTCCACAGAACCTTTAACGGGCAAGATTTTATTGGTTTCATTAAAGGTTTACAAAACATTTATACCAATCACGGCGGACTTGAAGCGGTTTTCAACAAACATCAAGAAAACAACTCTATGCAAAGAAGTATTTCTGAATTCAAAAAAATATTCTTCGAAATTCCACATCAAAACAGAACTCAAAAACACATCTCAGATCCGATGAATGGCTCTGCCGCAAAAAGGATCAACATGTGCTTGAGGTGGTTTGTGAGAAATGACAATTCAGGAGTAGATTTAGGCATTTGGAAAAGCATTTCTCCTGCCTTCCTATCTTGTCCTTTAGACGTACATTCTGGAAATGTAGCTAGAAAATTAGGCTTACTCACCAGAAAACAAAACGATGGAAAAGCATTGGCTGAACTCGATCTAAAATTACGTGAACTCGATCCTAATGATCCTGCAAAATATGATTTTGCCTTATTTGGGCTAGGCATTTTTGAAGGATTTTAAAATATTCTTAACAAATACTTCTAAGTTTTTAACTCACAAATACTTATTCTTCTACATTTTAAAGACAAAACTGCATTTTTTGTAATTCAGCGTCATCTTTTCCTTTTTATTTTTTTTCAACTTGATTGTTGAGTACCTTTGCATTCTTTCCCAATAAAAAAGAAAACAAATTACCCCCTTAGTTTTCAACTAATTATAAGATATATTTTATTATTATATGGAGGTATTAGTATATCATTTTATTCGAATCGTCTTACCCTTACTTATTTTACTTTGCTTATTATTAATGAGCATTTTAGTCGTAAATAGGTATAAATATGATGTATTCAAACCTAAATTTGATGCTACAAAAAATGAAATAGAGAATTTTCTAACCTCTATGATTTTTTCTCAGTTTGATAAAACACTTCATCAAACTGAAATCGAACAATTTAAAAAAGTAATTCCTATTGAAAAAAGTTGGTGCAAAAAAATGTTGCTCAACGAAATTATTTTTTTAAAACTAAACCTAAAAGGAGAAGTTACTCAAAAATTCCATTTCATATACGAACAATTTGATTTGTTTCGATATACTCAAAAACTATTAAAAAGTCGTCGATTTTATTTAAAGTGCCTTGGATTGTATCAACTAGAATCATTGGAATATAAAAAAGGAAGCGACTACATTACTCCTTTATTAAACCATAAAAATGTACATATAAGATCCAGAGCTTTTTTGTCTTTAATTTCATTAAAACCTAATAAACTGGAATCCTTAATTGATTTTTCACATCAAATTACTATTGCGGAAGAAATCAATATCATGGACATTTTACATCATAAGAAAACCAAAATGCCAACCAATTTGCATCAATGGATTATTTCTGAGAATGTTTCAATTATTAAACTGGGAATTAAACTAATGATGTTTTACAACTATACCAATGAAAATGAAAACATTGTACAACTTCTTAAACACTCAGACAGAACGGTTCGTTATGAAGCAATTTTGGCTATTAATTTCTTATATATTATTGAAGCAGAAGCAGAATTAATAGCTCAATTCGACAATGAAGACACCCAAAATAAATTGGAAATTTTCAATACTCTCTCTACAATTGGAGCCACACAATCTGAAGATTTTATCGCACAATTATTAGAAAATAAAACAAATGAAGATATCAAACTGGATGCTGTTTATTGTCTCAATAGAATAAATTCAAACTATTTTGAAAATCATTTTTTAGATAATGAAGATGTAAAAAAAATGGTCAAACATGTTAAAACCATTCAAAAATGATAAATGATATCCTATCCGTTTATGCAAGCTTCATAGGTGTGTTTTCAATCACTTATCTTTTTTCTTATTGCATTTTAGCAGTACTATCGTATTATGCAATAAAAAAAAGTTTGAATACTAAATATTTCATTCCTAACAATGTCATAATAAAATCGAATTACATTCCAGGAGTTTCTGTTGTGGCACCTGCTTTTAACGAAGGCGCAAATGTAGTCTATAATGTAAAATCATTACTGTCCTTAAACTACCCAAAATTTGAAATAGTATTAGTAAACGATGGCAGTACAGATGATACACTGCAGAAATTAATAAAAGAATTCGAATTAGTAAAAGTTGATTTTTATTATCAGGAAAAAATTAAAACCAAGCCTATTAGAGGTCACTATAAATCCACAAACCCTTTATACTCAAAATTATTAGTTGTAGATAAAGAAAATGGAAAAAGTAAAGCAGATGCGTCTAATGCAGGAATAAATTCAACCAAATATCCTTTATTTATTTGCACTGATGTAGATTGTATTTTAAAAAATGATACCATTATTAAACTAGCAAAACCGTTCATCGAATCTAAAAAAAGAGTTATTGCAACTGGAGCTGGAATTAGAATTTCTAATTCTTGTGAAGTAAAAGATGGTTTCTTAGTCAAAATACACTTTCCAAAAGGTTGGATACCTAGATTTCAAGAACTAGAATACGTCCGAGCGTTTCTTTTTGGCAGAATGGCTTGGAGTCAAATTAATGGGTTATTATTAGTTTCCGGTGGATTAGGTATGTTTGATAAAGAAATTGCTGTAGCAGCAGGTGGTTATTGGCATAAATCATTGGGAGAAGATATGGAACTCATTACACGGATGAGGAAATATATGTACGATAACAATTTGCCTTTTGCAATAAAATACATTCCAGAATCACTTTGTTGGACAGAAGTTCCTGCTACAAAAGAAATTTTGATTCGGCAACGTGTTCGTTGGTCTAGGGGACTAATACAGACACTATATCTACATAAAAATATTTTTTTCAATCCAAAATATGGAAGAACTGCATTCTTAATATTTCCTTATTTCTTTTTCTTTGAGTTTCTAATTCCTATTCTGGAAGTACTTGGTATTATTATCTTAATTCTCGGTCTCTTCATTGTAGATGTGGATTATGGTAATTTCTTTTATCTATCACTATCCATTTATTTCTTTTATATCATAATCACTTTTATATCCATTTTGTTGGACGATATTATTTATAAAAATTATGCCAATGCAAGAGAAATTATTACATTGGTGCTAATGGCAATTATAGAACCTTTTTGCTATCATCCTATAAATGTGTATGCTTCTATAAAAGGGTATTATCATTTTTTAAGACAAAAGGAACAAAAATGGGGAAATATGCAACGACAAGGTTTTAACACTACTCCTTCAACATCAAAAAAATAAAAACCAACATGAAAAAAAACATCCACATTAAGACTTTTTTTATACTGCTTCTATTTTTAGGGATGGCAAAAAACAGTACAATCTGGTCACAAAAAAAGGACGTTGACAGTCTTTTAAATGTTGCTATTCGTGAAGCTAACAAGGATAAGAATTATGAATCAGCTTTAAAGAAAGCCCACATGGGAATAAAATTAGCTCCTAATTATTTAGATTTTTATTTACTAGCCGGAAGAATTTATCAACTGACTAATGTAAAAGACAGTGCGAGATATTATTACAAATATGTAATCGACAAAAATCCTGTGTATGAAGATGCTTTTACCTATCTGATTAATATGGATCTTGAAGAAAAAAACTATACAGATGGTGAAAAAGTAGTTAATAAAGCTATTGAGGCTCATCCTTCACAAAAAGATTTCAAATATAAAAAACTGGCTATTTATGAACTTCAAGGTGAAAAGAAAAAAAGTGAGGCATATTTAAAAGAAATGCAAGCACTCTATCCTAACGATTCTGAATTCAAATTGCATTACTTCATTGCGAGTACACAACTAAAATCGGACAGAATTGGTGTAAATTACAACTTCACCTCATTTGATAGAGATAATTATGGCCCATGGCATTTTGGAAGTTTACAATACATCAGACAGCGTGATTGGGGTTCGATTATTGGGAGAATAAATTATTCTAATCGATTTGCTGATGGCCAAACTGTTGCCGAAGGTTTGCAATATGAAGCCGAATCTTATCTTTTTACAAGTAAAAACAGTTATTCCTACATTGGCGGTAGCTATAGCAATGACCCGGTATTTCCAAAATTAAGACTTGGATATTCCTTTTTCCATAATTTCGAAAAGGGTTGGGAAGGCGATTTAGGAGTTCGTTACATTAATACCGATGATTCAAATATTTACACAGCTGTAGCCGGAGTTGGAAAGTATTTAGGCTCTTACTGGATTAACTTAAGATCTTTTTTCCAATTTCAGGACAGTGAGGTATATCCTGCTTTTACATTAACGACCCGTTACTACTTCAATACCCGATTTGATTACTTAACTTTGATAGCCGGATACGGAACATCTCCTGATGAACGAACCACCATTGGTCAAATAGGACAGCGCCTTTCTTTGGATTCCTATAGAATGGGAGCTGGTTACTACAGAATCTTTGGAGACCATTATGTAACAGGATTGCAATTGAATTACAACAATCAGGAGTATACACCAGGTAAAAAACAAAACGAAACTGAACTGGCTTTAATGTTCCAATATCAATTTTAAAAAAATGCAAACGAAACCTTTTACTATTATTGCTGTTTTTTTTTGTCTTTTTTAAGCTGTAGCGTTATGGCTCAAAACCTGATAAATCTGGCAAATACAAAAGGACAGGGAGTTAGTATTGTTTCTACAAATGAAGCAACCCAAAACGCTGCCAACATTTTAAAAAAATATTTGGATCTGGCCTGCAAAAATGTATCTCAAATTCAGTCGGCAACAAGTATAAGCACTAATTCTCCAAAAATAATCCTTGAAATCTCCGCTTCTAAAGGCATAGATGAGGAAGATAGTTTTATTATAAAAAGTGACAACTCCACTATTAATTTAATCGGGAATGATGAAAAGTCATTACGATACTCCATTTACACTCTATTAGAAACTTGGGGTTTTAGAAAATATACAGCAAAAGACACTTTTATTCCAAAGCTAAAAGAAGTAACATTCCCAAAAAACTTCAACAAAATCTACAAACCTTCATTCGAATATCGAGCTTTATTTTATCCAGATTGTTACAACGAAGAATTTAGAGACTGGCACAAACTGGATTGGCACATACAGGATTTTGGCCTCTGGGGGCATTCGTTTTATAAATTAGTCAGTGCCAAAGAATATTTTAAAACCAATCCTGAGTTTTTTGCGTTTTACGAAGGCAAACGAAACGGAGAATCTTTATGCATGTCCAATGATACCGTAGCCGAAATAGTTACCAAAAAAATGGGCAAAATAATTGCTCAAAATCCCAATGCCCGATTTTATTCTATAAGTCAAAACGATGATTTTGTTTATTGTGAATGTGACCGATGCAAAGCTTTGAATGAAAAACATGGCGGACCACAAGGCTCATTATATTATTTTCTAAACAGAATTGCTGTACAATTTCCAAAAACCAAAATAACCACATTAGCCTATCTTCAAACGTATCGTGCTCCCGAAAATCTAAAAATAGAACCTAATATTTACACTCTTTTTTGCCCAATACAAATGAATCGTGGCAAAGCAATTGGGGAACAGTCCAACAATAAATCTTTTTTGGATATTCTCAGCAAATGGGGCGCAACAACAGAACATTTGTATTTGTGGGATTACACCGTTGAATTTACCAATTACCTGTCTCCCTTTCCAAATTTTCAAACCTTTTCGAAAAACTATCAATTATACAAACAGAATAATGTAAAAGGTTTGTTTGTACAAGGATATGCAGATGTTCCCGGAGATTTGTATGAACTAAGACAATATCTCTTGGCCAAAATAATCTGGGATACCAATACCGATATTGATACCTTAACAAATGATTTTCTGAATGGATTTTATGAAAATGCGGCTCCTTTCGTTAAAAAATATATTGAGTTGCTCGTTCGAAATGAAGAAAAAGCCAATCGCTACTTAGACATTTACACCAATCCTATAGACAGCAGAATGACATTTCTATCGCCAGACGCAATGGATCAATACGACCAAATTATAACTCAAGCCGAAATAGCTGCCAAAAATGATCCTATAATTGCAAAACGTATTTTAAAATTAAGACTGGCTTTGGAATACGTTTATTTTGAACAATCCAAATTTTATGGCAAAGACAAACACGGAATGTTTGCAGGAAAAAACAAAGAAGATCAAGGAAAACAGCTTCGTGAAAGAGTACTGAATTTTACCAAAAACTGTAAAGAATTTGGAATCTATGAACTTAGCGAAGGCGGATTAACTCCTGATCAATACTACCAAGAATGGCTTGCGATTGAGAAAAATCATATCAATCATATGGGAGAGAAATTCACTATTCGCTTTTTGACTCCTCCGGCTGATGAAAACAAAGGCAAAGGAACTTATGGCTTAGTTGATGGTGTAAGAGGTTATAAAGATCCTGCGATAAACTGGATTGGCTGGTATGGAACCAATCCTGAAATTGAGTTCTCGGTACAAAAACTAGATTTCAACACAATTAAAATTAATACTCTCGATAATCAAAGACACTGGATTTTCTTTCCAAAAAAAATCAGCGTATATGGTTTTAAAAACAACGAATGGAAGCTTGTTACGGAATTAGAGAAAAACAATCTTACCGAAAGTACTGAAGTCACTATTGAAACTTGGGAATTAAAATCGGATAAATTCAAAAATTATGATCTTCTAAAAATTGAAGTAGAAAATCTCAAAGAATTACCTTATTGGAGAAATCGAAAAAACAAAAAACCAATGGTTATGCTGGATGAAATTGAATTATACAATCAATAAATCAACTTTAAAACAGTATTTTAAATCAATCCAAAACAGATTTTTATTATAAAATATTTTACGGTTAAACTTGTGTAAAAAAAACTAAAATAGTACTTTTATCGATATTTTTATACATTTTACAGATTAAAATAGAAAGTTCTTACAGAAAAAAAAGCAAAATATTAGTTTTCGTTTGCAAATTGGAATCCCCACCAATTAGAAGTTTATCGAATAGAAAATTAACTCCCCTACTTTGCCAATTCTCTGTTTTAATAAAATATATTCATAAAATAGATATCCCCATTTTAATTTCAGCAATACTGATTTGATCATTTTTGCTACAATTTAATCAAATACAAGGTTTTTGAATTAGTTCAATCATCCTTCTATTTACAACACAATTCATTAAAAAATAATAATTTACAAGTAAAAAAAGCTCTAAATAAAGATTTGGCACAATTGTTGAAATAAGCAGCATCCGGACATTTAAAAAAAACTTATCGTTTTTTAAATATCAATCCCTCAGGAAAGGTTAAATCATAAATAAAGAAAACATGGACAATTCAGAATTAAAAATATTAATTGCAGAAGATGATATCCTAATGATTAAAATTCTTGAATTTATATTGAAAAAAGAAGGGTATCAGGTAACCTCCTGCAAAGATGGTTTGACTGCTATTGAAAAAATTCCAGTGCTTATTCCCGACTTAATTATTACTGATATTATGTTACCTTTTCGATCAGGATTAGAAATCATAGGCTATTCAAAAGGGAATTTTGATAACATTCCTGTGATAGTTGTTTCGTCATTAGGAGAAGAAGAAGGCACGGTTGTCGAAGCATTCAATCTTGGGGCGGATGATTTTGTCTCAAAACCTTTCAATCCAAATGAATTATTATTGAGGGTAAAACGGTTATTTGCAAAAAAAAAGCATCTAATAAAGCCCAAAGATGATAATGGAATTATAAACATCAGCGCCTAAAAAGGTTAATTAATTATTTTTTTAAATCATATATGTGAATAAAACAAAGTGAAATAATATTTGTTTTCACAACTCTTTCACATTAAAAACAATAAATCCTCGTTATCATTGAGTAATGAGGATTTTTTTATAACTATAATTAAACCTTTTGAAATAAATCATGTCTTATTTAAACGATTCCTCAAATCATTTAAATATTTTATTATGAATCAAAATACGCTTTGGTCACTTCGTTTGGGCTTCTCCAATAAAGAAGCATCAAAAATTGCTAAAAAAGGATTAAAATCTTTTTTGGAAGATTCTTATAAAACTCCTTTTGATTCCTCAATCCCTGCTTTTTTGGATGGTAGTCCTAAATCTTTTGAAGATTTAAAAGAAGCGCGACAAAAATTAAAATCTTCAAATCCAGAAGCAGCAAAAGTCATGCGAAAAGAAGAAGCGCAAACTTCTTTGGAAATGAAAATGTGGTGGATCAATCAAATGGCAACTGCTGAGTTTCCGCTTCGCGAAAAAATGACCTGCTTTTGGCACAATCATTATGTTTCGACTTTTCAGAAAGTAAAAATAAATTATTGGATTTTCCAACACAATCAAATTTTGAGAGAACACGCTTTTGGTAACTTTAAAACTCTTACCAAAGAAATTATCAAAAGCAATGCAATGGTACGTTACCTCGACAATGTCGATAATCGAAAAGGGAAACTCAACGAAAATTTAAGTCGAGAATTGCTAGAACTTTTCACCCTTGGTATTGGAAATTATACTGAAGAAGACATCAAAAACGGAGCTAAAGGACTTGCAGGACTTGGTTTTGGAGAAAATAATGCTGTTTACAAAGAAAAACAGCAAGACAATGAAAGCTTTGTTTACTTAGGGAAAAAAGGAAATTTCAAAATTGATGAAATGATTGATATCATTTTTGAACAGCCAAACATTCCTTATTTAGTGACCCGAAAAATCTTAAAATGGTACATTTACGATAATCCAAAAGAAGAATTAGTTAAATATTACGGCGATTATTTCAAGAAAAAAAACTTTGAAATCAAGCCTTTATTAACCAAAATGTTTACCGAGGAATTTGCTAAAAATACTGCGGGTACAAAAATCAAAAACCCTTTAGAATATATTTTGCAATTGAATAATGAACTCAACATTCAAAATCCGAATACAAGGTTGATCGTCAACTTTATTAAAGATCAGGGAATGGATTTATTCAATCAGCCAAATGTTAAAGGATGGGACGGCGGAAACGCCTGGTTGACTTCACAGGTTTTTCTACAGCGAAATAATATTGCTGACTCACTTTGCAACGGACGAAATTTAGTTCGGGCAAAGAAAGAAAGTGAACAAAATGCAATGATGGATCAAAACCAAATGATGAATCAAAATGCAACAGTAAACCAAAATCAATATCGTCAAATTCACGTTCATTTGGATTGGAATAAAGACGGAACCAACAAAGACATTATTGCCGAACTCGAAAACCGTTTACTTTTTCAAACCGATGCAGCCGACCAGCAGGATTTTGAAAAACTACTCAAATACGATTTCGACAGCAAAACCGAAGGGTCCGAAAATGCCGTGATGCGATTATTCAATTTTATGGTAAAAACCCCCGAGTTTCAGTTGATCTAAAGGAGGTTGGCAGATTTCAGATGGCAAATTTCAGATTACAGAAAGTAGAAATTTAGTCAGTTATAGAAAACTCTCCAACTTTAAACTTTTAAACCTTTAAACTTAGTAACTCAGCAACTTAGTAACTTAGCAACTTTTAAAAACCATGGACAGAAGAAAATTTTTAGCACTTACAGGAACCTTTACAGGAGGAACACTCCTATTACCTGATTTTTTATATTCTTTTGGTTCGCAAAACAATTTAGTTTTGGGAGAACAATGTGTTGTATTTGTCCAATTAAACGGAGGAAATGACGGTCTCAATACCTTCATCCCGTTTGAAGATGCACTCTATTATAACTACCGTCCCACAATAGCTCTCTCAAAAGATGAAGTCATCAGTGCTTCAAAAGGGATGGCATTTCATCCCGCACTGTCAGGATTTGCTACGATGCAACAAAGCGGCGATTTATCAGTAATCCAAAATGTGGGATATCCCAATCCGGTGCGCTCACACTTTAGAAGTCAGGAAATTTGGCAAACCGCTCCAACGCAACAGGAATATCTTAGCGATGGCTGGCTGGGTCGTTACCTAGATTTACAATGTAAGGAACACCAACCAACTGCGGGAATTAACATCGATAGCATTGATAATTTGGCATTAAAAGGAGATGAACCCAACTCAATTACCGTAAAAGATCCAGACCGTTTTAAAACTAAAAACAAACAAGAAAACGAAGGGCAATTATCAGACAATCCGCAATTGGATTTTGTTCGAAAAGTAGCCAATTCAGTTATTGAAGGTTCTGATGAAATTCAAAAAGCATTAGCAAAATCAGCAGCTTCCGATGTGGTGTATCCAAAAACGGGACTAGCCAAAAACTTGGAATGGATTTCGAAATTGATCAAAGGAAATCTGAATTCTAAAGTGTATTATACTTCGCTTGGTGGTTTCGACACGCATGACAATCAGCTTTCTATTCATAAAACCAGATTGACTGAACTCAATGATGCGGTATTTAGTTTTTATCAAGATTTGAAACAATCCCAACAATTACAAAACGTAACAATTGTAGTTTTCTCTGAATTTGGTCGTCGTGTCAAAGACAACGGACGAGGAACTGACCACGGAACCGCAGCTCCAATGTTTGTCATTGGTGGTAACAACAAAGGACAATTGATTGGGAAAAATCCAAACCTTACGGATTTGGACAATGGCGATTTGAAACACGAGATTGATTTCAGAAGTGTTTATGCTTCTATTTTGAAAAACAAACTAAACTTTGATTACACCAAAATTGGAATTAAAAACCAAGCTTTAGAAGGATTATTCTAAAAAACTTAAAATCTAAACCCCATAAATACTGATAATTGCCTAATTTTATATCTCTCTTTAATTCAAATTATATGATGGATATTTCTTTAACAGAATGGGTTGGTTATCTGGCATCATTGGCGTTAATGGTTTCTTTTTTGATGAAAAACATTAATGCTTTACGAATAATCAACTCAATTGGGTGCTTATTATTTGTTATTTATGGCTTTATGCTGGCAACCTCTTGGCCTATAATTATTACTAATTTCTTCATTTTAGGAGTAAACGTCTTTTATTTGACTAAAAAGAAATCTCCTAGTCAATAATTTTTTCTTGAAAACAGTCCATTTGATACAAATTCATACTAAAAATACTGTGTCTCAGATAAAATGAATCAAATTCATACTAGAAGCGTTGCGTCTAAGGCAAACTCAGTTCAATTCATTCTGGAAGCGCTGCGTCTAGGGCAAGCTGAAGCAAATTCACGCTAGAAGCGCTGCTTTTGATATCAATGATTAGATAAAATATCTTTTTAGTTAAATTCTGAAAGCTGATTTATTAAGTAGTCGCTAACAGAAAAACTTCTCCACTGGCAGGCAAAAGATTGTCTGTTCTGTTGGCAAAATACAATTGCTTCATATCGCTTGTGGCTATGGTCTTTACTTCTTTCAAACCAGTTTCATCAGCCAAAGCCACTATCTCAGTTGGTGTAAAGAAACTTACAAATGGTGTTCCCGAAGCCCGTGCGCCTTTATCTGCAATTTCCTGCATGGGTTGGTCTTCTTCATCAAGCAAATCTATTGGTAAATAAAAGGTCATTGCCAATTTAGAACCTGTTTGGAGTGTAGCAATTTGGCGAAGTGTAGCAACAATTGCTTCTCTTGTGAGATATAACGTAACTCCTGTACAAACAACAACAGTAGGTTTAGAAGTATCAAATCCTGACTTTAGCAACTCATCCCACCAAGAGGAAATTTCGAAATCAACGGGTACAAAATGCAAATAATCAGGAATACCAAAACCAAGCTCCTCTAATCTTTTTTGTTTCCAAATCAAAGTATCGGGCTGGTCAATTTCAAATAGTTGAAGTTGGGAAGCTATCTCAGACCTGCGTTGCGCAAAAGTATCAAGCCCTGCACCGAGAATCACATACTGACTAATTCCTTGTTGGCTTTGCTCTATAATAAAATCTTCAATAAAACGGGAACGTGCCACAATAGAAGCTCTAAGCCGTTTGGTATATTTCATATCAGGACGCTCCTGCCAATCGCTAGGTGGCGCTATCAATTGTAATCCAATTTCGTCTTCGAGTATATGCGGTTGTGCATCTACTTGCACATGTAAGGCTCGCCATAAGGCGGTTCGCACGGCTGTGTTATCAGGTTCGATTGGTTTTTTGAAGTACATAATTGTAAAATTTTATCTATTCTGGTACTCGTTTGCAAACGAGCACCAGAGAGGAACTACTATTTTTCGAAAGATATAGAATTTTTATACAAACAATAAATTTCATTACACCAATTTCATAGATAATTATGAAAATCTAAATTTTATCTTTAGCCCTGATCGCAGTGGAAATCCTTGTTGTTCGGGAGTTCGAACAACAAGATTGTAGCGTAGAGCAGGTGGTATGATTGTTACAAAGCCAAAATGTTCTGCTCCTTATAAAAGTCGCAGTTATTATACTCATTTTTTAAATGCTGATTAATAACGTACCTTTGCACAAAATTAAACACCTAATGAGTACTTTCGAACAATTCAATCTCCCAAAATCTGTCCAAAAAGCCATAGCCGATTTAGGCTTTACCTCTCCTACTCCTATTCAGGAAAAAACTTTTTCTGTGATAATGTCGGGGCGCGATATGATGGGGATTGCACAAACGGGTACTGGTAAAACTTTTGCCTATTTATTACCGCTCCTTAAATTATACAAATTCACTCCCGGACATACTCCAAAAATTGTAATCCTTGTGCCTACCCGCGAATTGGTGGTTCAGGTGGTTGAGGAAGTCGAAAAACTGACCAAATATATGTCGGTTCGTACGATTGGGATTTTTGGTGGGGTAAATATCAATACTCAAAAAACGACTGTCTATCAAGGTTGTGATATCCTAGTGGGAACTCCTGGAAGGGTCATGGATTTGACTTTGGACAATGTGATTCGTTTTGAAGAAATGCAAAAGCTGGTTATCGACGAATTCGATGAAATGCTGAATTTAGGTTTCCGTACACAATTGACCGCTATTTTGGCGATGATGCCAAAGAAACGTCAGAACATATTATTCTCGGCCACGATGACGGATGAAGTGGATGCTATCTTGAATGATTTCTTCGATTATCCTGAGGAAGTTACACTTTCGCCATCGGGAACGCCATTGGAGAATATTACACAAATTACCTATTCTGTTCCGAATTTCAATACCAAAATAAATCTTTTGAAACACTTATTGGAAACCAATGAGGACATGAGCCGAGTGTTGGTTTTTGTGAATAACAAGAAGATTTCGGATATGGTTTTTGACCAGATTGAAGAAGATTTCCCAAATCAGTTTGGTGTGATTCACTCAAATAAATCTCAGAATTACCGTTTGAATACGATGGCTGAATTCCAAGAAGGAAATCTTCGCGGATTGATTACTACTGATATTATGGCGAGAGGTTTGGATATTTCGAATATCACGCACGTTATCAACCTAGAAATGCCGGAACTTCCTGAATTATACATGCACCGTATTGGTCGTACAGGTCGTGCCGATGCGACAGGGATAGCGATTAGTTTTGTAACTGCCAGAGAAGAAGAATCTAAAATTGCTATAGAAATTTTGATGGACACGGAATTGGTTTATGAAACTTTCCCTGAAGAAGTTGAAGTTTCGGATAAACTAATTGGTCCTGAAAAAGACAGACAACCTATCAAACTTTTGCTAAAAAGACCTAAACTGGAAGGGGATGGTGCTTTTCACGAAAAGAGCAAGAAAAATCAAAAAGTCAACCTTGGTGGACCTGGTATTACGAAGAAAAAAACACATGGTTCTGTCAATAGAAATATGCTGAAAAATCAGGCTGCTAAGAAAAAGAAAAAGAAGTAGGCAGAATTTCAGATTGCAGAATTTAGTATTCAGTAATCAGATTTAAAGTTATTCAGATTAAAAAAAAAAAAAATAGCCTATGATTTAAATCACGGGCTATTTTTTTAGTTAATACACTCTTTTAAATTTTGTTCGCGTTACTTGCTGTTAAATTAAGATCGTTACTTCTTAACTTCTGACGATTCACTAAAAATCAGACAAACTGGTGAACATAAATCAAAGCTTTTCCCTGAATCTTTCAACGTGCCTTTCTTTTTATTAATCTTAAAAATCACAATATTATTCGTGTATTGATGTCCTACCAAAAGAAATTTTCCTGAAGGATCAATTACAAAACTCCTTGGTCCTTTGCCTAAAGTTCCCGTTTGTCCTTTCAATTGTAATTTTCCTTTTTTCTTAATTTTAAAAACCGAGATATTATTGGCTTCGCCTCTATTCGAAGCGTATAAAAACTTTCCATTTGGAGAAATTTGAATATCGGCAGAACTAAATGTTCCTTTGAAATCTTTGGCCAGAATAGAGGTTTCAAAGACTTTAGTTAACCTTCCATCATTATAACTAAAATAAGTTATCCCTCCGTTTAATTCTTGCAACAGATAGACAAACTTTCCGTCTTTACTAAATTTCAAATGTCTTGGACCACTTCCCGGAGTTACTGAAATGCTGTCTTTTAAAGTTAAAACATCAGTAGTTCCAGTTGGATTGTAATTATAAATATGAATTTTGTCAGTTCCTAAATCATTACTCAACACATATTTATTATCTGGAGAAAAATAAACCATGTGAACATGTGCTTTTTCTTGTCTGTCAGGATTTGTACCTTTTCCATGATGCTGAATAACCTGTTTGGCTTCTGTCAAACTTCCATCCGCATTTTTACCAAAAACAGCGATATTTCCACCGGAATAATTGGCAACAATCACATTGTTATCATCATTAATCAAATAACAAGGGTCTGCCCCTTTGGAATCTACTTGGTTTATCAAACTTGGTTTTCCGCTTTCGGGATCAAATCTAAGAGCACTTACTTTACTTTCTTTGCCATTTTCATTTACAGCATATATAAATTTTCCATCTTTCGAAAGCGACACATAGCTTGGGCTAGAAATACTATCCGAACTCTTTTTCAATCTGATTTGAGCTTTATCAGAATTAAACTCATAAACATAAATCCCCCTACTGCTGCAGGAATTAGTATAAGTCCCGACGATAAGATTATGAATGTTTTTTTGAGCCTGTATTGTAGCAACGGTGGTAATTAAGAGAAGTAATGAGTAAACTTTTTTCATTTGTCTTTTTTTAAGCGAAGCTAAAATACTTATAATCTTTCAGAATTCCTCTATTCCATTTCATTTTTGACAAATAACACAAACATTTATATATTATTTGATTTATATGGCTAAAAAACATTCCCTTTTATTATTGAACCATTAAGAAATTAAGTTTCATTAAGAGGAAGCAAAACTTAATTTTCTTAATTTCTTAATGGTTCAATTTTACTATTTAAACGGTAAATTCAAAAGTAAAATGGTATAAACTGTCAACAAATTTGTATTTTTGACACACAAAAAACGTAGAATGCACTTTAAACAACCCGAAATTCTATACTTTCTATTCCTGTTGATTGTTCCAATTTTGGTGCATTTATTTCAATTAAGACGTTTTAAAAAAGAATATTTTACCAATGTTCGTTTTCTGCAAGCCCTTTCGATACAAACTAGAAAGAGTTCCAAAATCAAGAAATGGTTGCTTTTGGCTTGTCGTCTTTTGCTATTAGCTTGTATTATTTTAGCTTTTGCTCAGCCTTTCTTTGAATCCAAAGACAGTAAAAATGCCAGCAACGAAATGTACATCATCCTTGACAACTCCTTTAGTATGCAAGCCAAAGGCAAAAAAGGAGAATTACTAAAACGTGCCGTTCAGGAACTTTTGGAAGAAACGCCAGAGAATGTGAATTTTTCTTTGCTTACGAATACGGATACGTTTTGGGATACCGATATCAAGACGATTCGAACGGAATTGCAGAACCTAAAATACAGTGCGACTCCTTTTCAATTGGACAATATAATTGCTAAAATAAAAGCACATAAATCACCTTTCAAAAAAGACTTTGTTGTCATTACAGACGCTGTGGGTTTGACTCCCAATCAATTGAAAAATATGGACACCGATAATGTTCCGTATTTTATTATTCCAAAAGCGGAGCAAAAAAACAATGTAGCAATTGACAGTGTTTTTATCAGCCAAACGCTGGATGATTTCTATGAATTGAGCATTAATACGACCAATTATAGCGAGGATTTTAAAGCAATTCCAATGGCTTTATACAATCAAAATAAACTAATTGCTAAAACTATTGTTGATTACAAAAACAAAAAACAAACCATTAATTTCACGATTCCAAAACAACCTTTTCATGGGTATGTTTCTATTGAGGATAATGATTTGACGTATGATAACAAATTATTTTTCAGCATTGCAAATGTCAAAAAGAACAACATCATCGTTATTGGAGCGCCAGAAAAGAACAATTTCCTGAGCCGAATTTATACTAATGACGAATTCAATTATAGCGCTACAACGTTAAACGCATTAGATTACAACTCAATCGACAAACAAGACGCTATTGTTTTGAATGAATTGGACGAAATTCCACAAGCCTTACAGACGACTTTAAAAGCATTTGTAAACAAAGGAGGAAATCTAATCGTGATTCCTTCGGAGACTACTTCTGTAGCCAATTTGAATACATTTTTGAATCAGTTTGGCAACATTCAATTCAAATCATTAGAATCGGAAGAAAAACTGATTACGAAGATCAACTTTAGTCATCCTTTGTTTGCTGGGGTTTTTGAAAACAAAACCAATAATTTCCAATATCCAAAAATCAAAAAAGATTTTACTATTTCGACTTCTAGTCCTGCGGTTTTAACTTTTGAAGATCAATCTCCATTTTTGACAGCAATTAAAAACACCTCTTCATCCGTTTATGTGTTCTCAGCTCCCGTAAACACTGAAAATTCAAATTTCCAACAATCTCCTTTGATAGTTCCTGTTTTTTACAAAATGGCTTTAAGTAAATTAAATAACGGAATTAATACCAATACAATTGGAAATAATAGTTCCTATTTTGTTGCTGTTAATTTGTCGAAAGATGAAATTCTGACTGTAAAAAATCAGGACGAACAATTTATTCCGGTACAACAATTATTAAATAATAGAGTGCAATTATTTTTTAATGATTATCCTGAAAAAGCAGGCAATTACACGATTTACGATTCTCAAAAACCGATAGAAAACATCAGTTTTAATTACCCAAGAACAGAAAGTAATTTGAGCCAGGTCAACGAAAGTATTTTATCCGATTATAAAACAGGTGATTCCATTTCAACCATCTTTAATACACTACAAAGCAACCGATCTGATAATCAAATTTGGAAATGGTTTATTATCTTTGCACTACTCTTTCTAGCCTTGGAAATGGCAATTATCAAATTTGTGAAATAAGAATCCAATTTCTAAAAATTATAAAAACAACATGAACATCATCATCCGAAACGCCAAAATTATAGATTCAAAAAGTTCGTTTAATAACCAGACTGCCGATCTTTTAATTGTTGACGGTTTGATAAAAAAAATTGGAACGGCACTTCCCAACACTGATAATGCCGAAGAAGTAAAACTAGACAATCTTCACATTTCACAAGGATGGTTCGATAGCAGTGTTTCCCTTGGAGAACCAGGTTTTGAAGATCGAGAAACGATTGCAAACGGACTCGAAGTTGCTGGAAAAAGTGGTTTTACAGCTATTGCATTACAACCAAATTCTTATCCTGTTATTGATAATCAAGCACAAGTGAATTTTGTAAAAAACAAAGCCAATGGTTTTGCGACACAACTTTTTCCAATTGGAGCTTTGACTAAAGAAAGCGAAGGCAAAGACATGGCCGAATTGTACGATATGAAAAATGCCGGAGCCGTTGCCTTTGGCGATTATACCAAAAGTTTGGACAATGCCAATTTGCTTAAAATAGCTTTGCAATATGTTCAGGATTTTGACGGACTGGTTATCGCTTTCGCACAAGACGATAAAATAAAAGGAAATGGTGTAGCCAATGAAGGAATTGTTTCTACCCGATTAGGTTTGAAAGGAATCCCAGATTTAGCCGAAGAATTACAAATCGCAAGAAACTTATTTTTACTTGAATACACAGGAGGTAAATTACACATCCCAACTATTTCATCTGCAAAATCAGTTCAATTAATTAAAGAAGCTAAGGCAAAAGGACTGAACGTAACTTGTAGCGTAACCGTTCATCATTTGGTATTAACCGATGAAAAATTAGAAGGATTTGATACTCGCCATAAAGTTACTCCTCCATTAAAAACCGAAAGCGACAGACAAGCTTTGTTGAACGGAATTCTTGATGGTACGATTGATTTGATTACCTCTGATCATAATCCAATTGACATTGAACATAAAAAAATGGAATTTGATTTGGCTAAAAACGGAACTATTGGACTAGAAAGTGCTTTTGGAGCTTTGATGACTGTACTTCCTTTGGAAACAATTATTGAAAAATTCACCGAAGGAAAATCGATTTTCAGCATTCCGTCAAATACTATAAACGAAGGCGAAACTGCCAACATAACTTTATTCAATCCCGAAGGTTCTAATGTTTTTTCAAAAGAAAACATACTTTCAAAATCTAAAAATTCAGCTTTTCTAGGCACTAATTTAACTGGAAGAGCATACGGAATTTTCAACCAAGGGAAATTAATTTTAGGATAACAAATAACATGAACAATACAATTGAAGCTGGAAAAACTGCAGCGATTACCAGTTATATTTTAGGCATTGGCGTATTTATTGCCATGTCAATGAATTCAGAAGACAAAAATGAATTTGCTTCCTTTCATATCCGCCAAGGATTAGGACTTACCATAACCTTTTTTTCAATGGGATTAATTATTAGCAATTTTGACAGCTTAATGATTTCGGCACCCATGTGGATTTTTATTTCTGTTCTATGGACGTATGGAATTTTTAGCGCTATAAAAGGCGAAACAAAACCTATTCCATTATTGGGAACTTATTTCCAAAAATGGCTAAAAAGCATCTCGTAAACAAAAGCCAAAATTCAATTTCAATAATAATTACTATTTCAAAAAATCAATACAAAATATTAAAATCAGCTATCTAAATTCTGATTTCTGCCGTCTGAAATCTGAACACTAAAGCCTGAACACTGAATACTAAAGAAATGAATCTATCATTAGAATATAAAATAAGAGAACCAAAAGTTATTCTTGACAAAAACCCATTATTACTTTTACTTCACGGATACGGTAGCAACGAAGCAGATTTATTTTCTTTTGCACCCGAATTAGCAGACAACTATTATATCATCTCCGCCCGCGCTCCTTATGATTTACAATACGGAAGTTATGCTTGGTATGCTATTAATTTTGATGCAGACCAAAACAAATTTTCGGATAATGAGCAAGCCAAAGTTTCAAGAGACATAATTGCAAATTTCATTGATGAATTAGTTGCAAACTATCCTATTGATGTTAATGATGTTAATTTGGTTGGTTTCAGTCAAGGTTCAATTTTAAGTTATGCTGTAGCACTTTCTTACCCTGAAAAAATAAATAAAGTAGTCGCAATGAGCGGTTATCTCAATTTAGAAATTGTAAAAGAAGATTACTTAAAAAACAACTTAAGTAAATTAAAAATCTTCGCTTCCCACGGAACTGTAGATCAAGTAATTCCTATAGATTGGGCTAGAAAAACACCTGGTATTTTAGAAAAATTAGGAGTAGCGATTACTTACAAAGAATATCCTGTCGGTCATGGTGTAGCACCACAGAATTTTTATGACTTTAAAAATTGGTTAGCTAAATAGTTGGCAGTGATCAGTTTTTTAGTATTCAGTATATGTCTGACCACTAAAAAACTGACAACTGATTACTACTTTTGATATATTACAGACTGGATTATTTCAAAAGAAACACTTTCATCATCGTTGATAAAGTATTTCAATAATACTTCTCCCCAATATTCTCCGTCGCTGTAATCAGCAATTATCCAACGGTGATTCAAAACTTTTACTTTATTAATCAAAAATTTATTAGCTCCTAATTGTTCTTGTCCTGTGTATGGATTTCCTTTTGGATTAGCATTCAAATCCATTAATTTCTCAGTCACATAAGGAACTAAAGTGGCATAATTTCTAATTTTATCAGACTTAGCATTCTCGAAATAATTTTGTGCATTTTCATTTTTTTCCAATGAAAAGTAATTCACATCAGACAATTTATTGGTAATACTTTGCAAACTATCTTTCAGCTTCGTAGTGGTTTTTGTAAACTTCTCTTGTTCGAAAGTTACTTCTTTGCTTAAATACATATAGGTGTAAATATTAAACACTAATGATAAAATTAAAGCGTAAAGGACTAATGATTTCTTCATTTTTAAATTAAATAGTAATTTCTAAATTATCGTAAGCCAGAAAAACATTCTCAGGCAGTTTTTTTTGTACTGCCTCATGAAATCCAAGCATGTGGCTGATATGTGTAAGATAAGCTCTTTCAGGTTTCAGCAAAGCTATAAAATCGAGCGCTTCTTCCAAATTAAAATGTGTGTCATGAGGCTGTTCGCGCAATGCATTAACCACCAAAACTTTAAGACCTTTTAATTTAGCAATTTCTTCCTCGTCAATCGTTTTTACATCCGTTAAATAGGCAAAATCATCGATTCTAAATCCAAAAACCTGTAGATTTCCATGCCATACACTTATCGGAATTGCAGTTTTATCTCCAATTGCAAAAGGTTTGTTATTTTCAATTTCAATCGTTTTTACCGAAGGTGCACCAGGATATCTATCCACAGTTTTAAATATATAATCAAAACGCTGTTCAATATTGACTAGAACTCGTTTATGAGCATATATTGGCATCGCTCCCTGCTTGAAATTAAAAGGTCGGATATCATCCAAACCAGCTGTATGATCCGCATGTTCGTGAGTAAATAGGATTCCATCCAATTTTCTGCAATTAGAAGTCAACATTTGTTGTCTAAAATCGGGTCCGCAATCGATAACGTACGAATGGTCATCCCATGAAATCCAAGCAGATACTCGGAGCCTTTTATCCTTAAAATCAGTGCTTTTACAAACTTCATGATCTATTCCAATGATTGGAATTCCCTGAGATGTACCTGTGCCTAAAAAATATACCTTCAATTGCTTGTGTTTTTTTTTACAAAAATAGAATTAATTCTCTTTTATTAGAAGCCTAAATCGCTAACTTTGTATCATAATAGCCGAATTTAAACAAAAAAAATGGAAGCCAAAAAGATAAAACTAAAAGGTGATAAAGTTATAGAGCAAATTCCTTCCCTCAAGGATAAAGCACTTCGTATTAATTTGAATGAAAACATATACGGAACTTTTGCTGAAATTGGAGCTGGTCAAGAAACAGTTAGACATTTTTTTAGATCTGGTGGTTCATCCGGAACTATCGCAAAAGCCATGTCGGCTTATGATAAAGACTTTAGTGATGCGGTTTATGGAATTGAAGAAGATGGTCGTTATGTTACAGAAAGCCGTCTCAAAAAAATGCTAACTTTTGAAGGCGAATTGATTGAAGAACGATTGAGCCGAACAAAACATCCTAACAAAATGTTTTTTAGTTATGCTAATACCGTTGCAACTATTGACTTTGCAAAACAATTTAAAGGTCACGGTTGGGTTGGAATTCGTTATCAATTAGATCCCACAGAAGATTATAACGAAATCATTATTCACATTCGTTTCAAAGAAACCGATTCTCGATTACAACAAGAAACTTTAGGAATTTTGGGGGTTAATTTAATTTATGGCGCTTTCTATAAATACAATGATCCTAAAAAATTGCTTCGCTATTTATACGACCATCTTGACAAAGACCAATTAGAAATTGATACTATCAATTTTTCAGGTCCGCGTTTTGCTGATGTTGATAACCGATTGATGAGTTTACAATTGGTAAAAAATGGAATGACCGATGCCGTAATGTTTAATCCTAAAGGAAAAAACATTTTGCCTGCAGCCATTCTATACAAAAAGAACATACTCGCTTTCAGAGGTAGTTTCCGTCCAGTAACTAAAGTAAACATGGACATCTACGAGAAATCTTTGAAAATGTTTTTAGAAGAAAATAAGGTAGAAAAAGAGAACACTTTGGTTATTTTCGAAATCACTTTATCCAACCTTAGATCTGATGGGGAAATTGACGAAAGAGATTTCATGGATCGTGCCGAATTGTTATGCTCTTTGGGACAAACCGTAATGATTTCCAATTTCCAAGAATATTATAAAGTTGTTGAATACTTCTCTAATTATACCAAAGCCCGTATGGGACTTGCGATGGGAGTTAACAATTTGGTTGACATTTTTGATGAAAAATACTATCGCCATTTGAGTGGAGGAATATTAGAAGCCTTTGGAAAACTATTCTACCGTGATATGAAGGTATTTTTATATCCAATGATTGGAGAAGAAGGAGAAATTACAACTTCTAAAAACTTAAAAGTACACCCAAGAATGAAGGAATTATACAAATTCTTTAAATTCAACGGAAAAGTAATTGACATTGAAAACTACAACCCTGATATATTGGAAGTATTCTCTCGTGAAGTATTAAAAATGATTAGTACAGGAAAACCTGGTTGGGAAGAAATGCTTCCTCCTGGAGTTGCCGAAATCATCAAGGAAAAACACCTTTTTGGATACCACCCTAATCCGCTTTTGGAGACCAGCAAATAAATTTTCAAATAGTATAAATTCAAAAAATCCAAGAAAGACAATTGTTTCTCTTGGATTTTTTATTTGAATAAAATATAGATTTGACTAAAAAGCTATCCTCTATTTTAATATTTGATTAGCATGTTCTTTGGTTTTAACCGCTGAAATAACATCGGATATGATACCGTTTTCATCAATTACAAAAGTAGTTCTATGAATACCGTCATACTCTCTTCCCATAAACTTTTTTGGCCCCCAAACTCCAAAAGCATTGATAACCGATTTATCCTCATCTGCTAATAACGGAAATGGAAATTCATATTTATCTTTAAACTTCCCTTGTGCTTTGGCACTATCAGCACTTACACCAAGGAGTTCATAATTATTAGCCTGAAAACGTTCAAAATTATCTCTTAAATCACAAGCCTCAGTCGTACAACCTGGTGTTGATGCTTTTGGATAAAAGAAAACCACCAATTTTTTTCCTTTATAATCAGCTAATTGATGCGTTTTTCCATCTTGATCTACTCCCGAAAATTGTGGTGCCTGATCTCCTATTTTTAATGTAGTCATTCTTTTAAGTTGCTAAGTTTCTAAGCGACTAAGTTACTAAGATTTCGTAAAAATTGACAATCCAAATTCCTTTTTAAAGCTAAATAATACTACTTTTACACGATAAGCGTTAGGTTATAAAAATTAAAAATATTCCCTGTATTTTACATTCAGTATAGCCTTAGAATCTCAGAAACTTACAAACTTAGCCACTTTAAAAAAATGACCAAACAAGAACGAGTAGCATTTGTTATAAACACTTTAAATGAATTATACCCAACTATTCCAATTCCTTTAGATCATAAAGATCCATATACGTTATTGATTGCAGTATTACTTTCGGCTCAATGTACTGATGTAAGGGTAAATCAGATTACTCCAATCCTTTTTGCAAAAGCAGACAATCCGTATGATATGGTTAAAATGTCTGTCGAAGAAATCAAGGAAATCATTCGGCCTTGTGGCTTATCGCCAATGAAATCGAAAGGCATACATGGTTTGTCACAAATTTTGATTGAAAAACACAACGGAATTGTACCTCAAAGTTTTGAATACTTAGAAGAATTACCAGCTGTAGGACACAAAACAGCAAGTGTTGTTATGTCTCAAGCCTTTGGAGTTCCAGCATTTCCTGTGGACACTCACATACACCGATTGATGTATCGATGGAATTTAACCAACGGTAAAAATGTAGTTCAAACCGAAAAAGATGCCAAACGAATTTTCCCAGAAGAACTTTGGAACGACTTACACTTGCAAATAATCTGGTACGGGCGCGAATATTCGCCAGCAAGAGGTTGGAATTTAGAAAAAGATATTATAACGAGAACAATAGGAAGAAAATCTGTTTTGAGTGAATTTACAAATAAGTAAATTGCCCATAAACAACAAATTTCACTAATCTTTAGAAAGAATTAGTGAAATTTGTATTCATTTTAAACCCTTATTGGTCTAAAATTTAATTTTGAATCTAAAGAATTAGTTAGTTATAACTTCAAAAACCTTTCCATCTACCTTAACCATTTTTAATGCTTTAGAATAGTTTAATAAAAAAGACACCACTTCTTTATCAGGTTTTATTCTTTTAGTAATTTTCAATTCTTTAGAGTAATTCTTTTCCATAATTAATATAAATTTTATTTTATATTAGAACGGAGGAGTCACCCTTTTATTGTTAGTTGGTCAAAACAATTTGATGTTTATCAATAATCTTTCTCAAATTCATTATTGCATATCTCATTCTGCCTAATGCTGTATTGATGCTAACGCCTGTAGTTTCTGAAATTTCTTTAAAACTCATGTCCTGATACATACGCATAACTAAAACTTCTCTTTGATCTGAAGGAAGCTCCTCAACTAATCTTCGAATATTATCTTCGACCTGATCTGCTATAATTCGATTTTCGATTGTTAGAGCATCATCAGACATTACAGAGAAAATAGAAAACTCCTCTGTTTCTCTAAACATTGGCATTTTTTTAGATTTTCTAAAATGATCAATGATTAAATTATGAGCAATACGCATTACCCAAGGCAAAAATTTTCCTTCTTCGTTGTAAGAGTTTAATTTGAGGGTTTTGATTACTTTGATGAAAGTATCTTGAAAAATATCATTTGAAACTTCTTTATCAGATACTTTAGAATAGATAAATCCATACACTTTAGACTCATGTCTTCTTATTAATATGGCTAATGCATTTTCGTCACCAGTCATATAATCTTTTACCAATAGAGCATCCGATTTTTGTAAATTTGCCATAGCTGTTACTTTTTAGGTTTGTAATTGTTTTGGGGCTATTTTCTAAAAAGTAATTCTGTACTATAGGCGGTTGGGGGATATTAAGTTAAATTGATTTTCCAAATTTAACAAATAATTATCAAAACAAACAAGAAAAAAGATGATAAATATCATTTTAAATTTCAAAAACTATTCATTTTAACAAATTTTAATTATAAAAATAGAATAAAACTTATTAATTTAACACAGTTTAACAGCAACTTAATTGCCGATTAAAGACATAAATTACAAAATAAAACAAAGTAAAAATCTTTTTTTGGTTAAAATTCTTTGAAGATTCCCATTTTAAAATTGAGTACTTTTGTGAAAATTCATTTTTAGTATGTCAGTTGATATTTCGAAACTCGATCCAAAGAAAAACATCATAATAAAAGGAGCACAAGTACATAATTTGAAAAATGTAGATGTTGCCATTCCTAGAAATAAACTAGTAGTAATCACGGGCCTTTCTGGTTCTGGAAAATCCAGTTTAGCATTCGATACTTTATATGCCGAAGGGCAACGCCGTTATGTAGAAAGTTTATCTTCCTACGCTAGACAATTCTTAGGACGATTAGACAAACCAAAAGTAGAATACATCAAAGGAATTGCGCCAGCTATTGCCATCGAGCAAAAAGTAAACACTACCAATGCCCGTTCGACGGTAGGAACATCCACTGAAATTTACGATTATATCAAGCTTTTATTTGCCCGAATTGGACGAACATATTCTCCCATTTCGGGACAGGAAGTCAAAAAAAACACTGTTACCGATGTAGTTAACGCTGTCAAAAATTTGAAACTTGACAGTAAATGGCTGCTCCTTGCTCCTATTCATCTCGAAGAAGGAAGACAGCTAGAAGATAAACTAAAAGTATTGCTACAACAAGGATTTGCAAGAATTCTGGTAAATAACGAAATGGTTCGTTTGGATGATTTTACTGTTGCTGAACAACACACATTAGATCATAAAGACATTTTACTTATTATTGACAGAATCATTGTCAAAGACGAAGAAGAATTCTACAATCGATTATCTGATGCTGTGCAAACTGCTTTTTTTGAAGGAAAAGGGATTTGTTATTTACAGGAATTAAATTCAGATAAAAAACTTTCATTCTCCAATAATTTTGAATTGGATGGCATTTCTTTTTTAGATCCTAATGTTCATTTATTTAGTTTCAACAACCCTTACGGAGCTTGTCCTGCTTGTGAAGGTTACGGCAATATCATTGGAATCGACAGTGAATTAGTAATTCCAAACACAGCTCTTTCTATATTTGAAAATGCCATTTTTCCTTGGCGTGGAGAAAGTATGAGCTGGTATCGAGATGAATTGGTGAAACATGCTTATAAATTTGATTTTCCTATTCACAAACCTTTCTTTCAACTTACTGAAGAACAAAAGGAGTTAATTTGGACAGGAAACAAGTATTTTCAAGGGTTAAATGACTTTTTCAAAGAACTCGAAGAAAAAAATTATAAGATTCAAAACAGAGTGATGCTATCTCGTTACAGAGGAAAAACCAAATGTCATGTCTGTAAAGGAAAACGCTTGAGAGTTGAAGCTTCTTATGTAAAAATAAATGGTAAAACCGTTTCTGATTTAGTTGATTTACCGATCAAACATTTAGTTGATTTTTTTAAGAACATTCAATTGGATGAATATGAAAAACAAATCGCAAAACGATTATTAATCGAAATCAACAATCGTTTATCCTTTTTAACCGAAGTTGGTTTGAATTATTTGACTTTAAACAGAAATTCCTCGACGCTTTCTGGTGGGGAATCTCAGCGTATCAATTTGGCAACTTCTTTAGGTAGCAGTCTTGTTGGATCTATGTATATTCTGGATGAACCAAGTATTGGTTTACACCCAAAAGACACTGAGCGATTGATAAAAGTACTTTTGTCATTACGTGATTTAGGCAACACTGTAATTGTAGTGGAACATGATGAAGATATTATGAAAGCTGCGGATATGATTATCGACATAGGTCCAGAAGCAGGAACTCATGGTGGAAATCTTGTTGCACAAGGTACTTATGAAGAAATTTTAAAATCGACTTCATTAACCGCTAAATATTTGAATGGTGATTTAGAAATTTCACTTCCCAAAAAACGAAGAATATCAAAAAGTTTTATTGAAATAAAAGGCGCTAGAGAAAATAATTTACAAAATATCGATGTAACCTTTCCTCTTGATGTTTTAACAGTCATAACAGGAGTTTCTGGAAGTGGGAAAAGTACTTTGATTAAAAAAATTCTTTTTCCTGCAATGCAGAAAAAACTAGAAAATGCGGGCGAAAAGGCAGGACAATTTACTGAATTAGCTGGCTCTTTTTCACATATAAAACATATCGAATATGTCGATCAAAATCCTATTGGGAGAAGTTCCAGATCAAATCCAGTAACCTACATCAAAGCTTATGATGATATTCGGGATTTATATGCGAAAGAAAAACTTTCAAAAGTAAGAGGATATCAGGCCAAACATTTCTCTTTTAATGTTGATGGTGGGAGATGCGAAACTTGTAAAGGAGAAGGCTCAATAAATGTCGAAATGGTTTTTATGGCCGATGTACAATTGCCTTGTGAAACCTGTAATGGAAAACGATTCAAAAAAGAAGTTTTAGAAGTCGCTTTTGATGGTAAAAACATTAATGATATTCTAACAATGACTATCGACGACTCCATTCTTTTTTTTGAAAAAAACAAACAAACAAAAATCACACAAAAACTACAGCCTTTACAGGATGTTGGTTTAGGTTATGTTCAATTAGGACAATCATCATCAACCCTTTCTGGTGGAGAAGCGCAACGTATCAAACTGGCTTCTTTTTTGGTAAAAGGAACTATAAAAGACAAAGCACTTTTTGTATTTGATGAACCTACAACTGGATTGCATTTTCATGATATCAAAAAATTAATGGCTTCGTTTGACGCTTTGATAGACAAAGGACATTCTATATTGGTAATTGAGCACAATCTTGATTTAATAAAATGTGCCGATTGGGTAATTGATCTTGGCCCTGAAGGTGGAGAAAATGGAGGATTATTACTTGCTGTTGGAACTCCTGAAGAAATTGTAAAAAACAAAAAATCAATTACTGCGAAATATTTAAAAGAAAAACTCTAAAAGAGAACTTCTTAAGAACAACTTAAAACAAAAGCCATAACAACTAAATTTGCTATGGCTTTATTTTTATCTCATTATATCTATGTGAATTAGTTGTTTTAAAAACAGAAACAACTTTCAATGCTCAATATTTTATAAATTTCACTAATCCAATCTTTATAAATTTTAAAATGAAGTTTATATCAATAAAAATGTTAACCTAAATAACATTTTTCTTCAAAAATAACTCCTTCTTCATCAATCGCAATCAAAACCTTCTTGTCTTTTCCAGTAACTTTCGACATGTACAACCAAGGCAACGACCACATTCCGAGTGTAGCGCAACAAACTAAAAAATTCAAAGTATGATTGATTTTTTTTCCTTCTTTATAGAGTACAGTAAAAGGCATTTTGTCATTTTGTTCTACTATAACAAAACCATTTTGAATTTTACTCGCAATGACTTTTGTAAATAGTGTTAGTTTATCCTGATTAATAAAATGTTTTTTCATCTCCTATCAATTTAGTTTAATAAACATTTATTTAGTAATTATAACTTACACAAAGTTAGGTTGCATTATAATTCCTTACAATACCTACTTTTAGTGATATATGAACACGGAAAAACACATGTTGCTGACTACTAATTAGTTAACTAAAATTCATTAGGTAAAAAACCAAAAAATACTGCTATAACGAGGTATATTTAAAAATAAACAATATTATACTTACAAATTATATTAGCAAAAACTAGTTTTTAACAAGAAATAAAATCTGAATATATTTTTTTTGGGAATTTTCAGAATCGAAAAAAGTTTATTTTTTATTTAAATAATCATTTGGTATGGTAGTTTTATTTCCATCACGAAGAGAATTATAATGAGGAGACATAATTTCTAATCCTGCTTCATTGAAACAATCCTGAATATTTTGATGAAGTTTAGAATAAATCAATGGCTGCTGATTGGGATATTTGGTGTAAGCATTGATTTCATACGAAACGTAAAAATCATCCAAACTAGTTTGTAAAACGAATGGCGCTGGAGTTTGTTCTAATAAATCAGTTCGTCTAGCAGCTGCAATAAGCGCTTTTTGCACAGAAACCCAAGGAGTATCATAACCAATAGTAACTGTTGTATGAATCAATAAACCATTTGAAACGGTATCAGTATTAGCAGAATAATTGATAGAAGAACTCGACAATACAGTCGAATTTGGAATGGTAATATCTTCATGTTTTGGAGTTCTAACTCTAGTAACCAAAGTACTTTTTTCGATGACCGTCCCAGTTACATCTCCGATTTTTATAAAATCACCTATTTTAAAAGGTCTCATATACGTAATTACCAATCCTGCAATCATATTAGCAATTGCATTAGAAGAACCTAACGAAAACAAAACACCAACAAACACAGACACTCCCTGAAAAATTGGAGAATTGGAACCTGGTAAATATGGAAAAATAATTACAACCATAAAAGCATATGCCAACACTTTGATAATATTAAAAGTTGGTATAGCCCAATCACTATAAAAACCATCAATTTGAATTTGTCCTTTCTGAATTTCATCAACAAAAAATTTGATAGCTTTCAAAATGAATCTAAACAATACTACGATAACAATTATTGAAAATAAATTAGGTAAGAAATGAACAATACCCATTAAAGCTGCTTTCGCTGGAGAAAATATCCAGTTTAACAAGACATCAGCATAATTCTCTGTTTCAGGAAAGACACTAAAAACAGCAGGTAATGATATATAAAAAATACAAATTAAAACGATGATACGTATAAATCGGACTAGTCTCAAAACAAATTCAGCTTGTCTTTTAGGGGACAAAATGTAAGAATCTTTTATTTTAACTCCAGAAAAATATCGCTCGTGGTTTTTTATGATTATAAATCGAAACCAACGAAACAATCTATTAATCCCAAAAACAATCAAAACGACAAAAGTAATCAGCAACAAAGCAAGTCCTACCCTCTTTAGCCAATCAATGGTCTCATTATTTTTTTTTTGAAAAAGAATTGCTTTTTGAATTATTGCAAGATTTTTTTGTGCCAAGGTAAAATCATCACTTCCCATTGTCTTTCCATCCAAATCTGTGACAGACATAACTAAAAAATATTTTTTATATATGATATCTACACTGATTTCAGACCTAGATAAACTCAATGAATCTTTATCAAAAAAAGGATCTTTATAGAGTACTCCAATTCTATTACTTATGGCATTAGCTCGATTTTGTGCGCTGAAGGAACCAACTTTATTATATATAACAAATAAAGTATCTTTAAAAGGAACAACAGGAAAACCTTTTAAATTAGTCTTTTTAATGGGAGCCAAATTACTTTTAACCTCATTCGCTTTTGGAGTATCAACAGTATTTTTAGTTTGAGAAAAGCCTAGAACAGAATAACCAAGAAATAAATAAAGTGATATTGTTTTTAAATTCATCATGACTTATTTTTTTTAGATTATGCTTAAAATGCTTCTGAAAATAGAAACACTATTAAAAATATGAAAAAAAAGCTAATCGAAAAATTTAATTACCCAAAAAACAACAAAACATTATTAATCAAACTGGTAACAAAAACTATTTTTTTCTCTTAATTTTTAAAAATAGATTATCTAAAGTCTGATTTATTTCAGGCGAAATAACAAATTTATAATTGATATAAATATAGACGACAGTAACTAAAATTGACTTAAGACAAATTGCTATAAGTGGATTTATTGGAAACTTCCAAAAATAAAAAAGCAAGAAAACTACAAATGTAATTCCAAGCGAATGTAATGTTTGCTTACTAAAAGGATACAAATGCATACGTTTTACCACAAAAAGTAATTTGGCAACACTATAACAGGTAATCGACAATAAAGTTGCAAATGCGGAACCGAAAATTCCATATAAAGGAATAAAAATCATATTCAAAATCACTGTCAGAACAACTAAACCAACTCCAAGAAACAATACTGCACGATAATATTTTGAATTAAAAATTATAGCATTATTATTACCTAGTATTAAGTCAAAATATTTAGAAAGTCCAATCGTAAAAACTACTCCAATACCTCCGCTATAGTCTTTCGGAACAATTTCATATAATTGGTTGATATTAACAAAAATACAAAGCATTACAAATCCTCCAACAATTTGAAGATTGATTGATGTTTTTTTGTATAAATCATTAAGCTCGTCGTGCTTATTATCGTGCATTAATTTTGCTGTAATTGGATATACAATTTGATGCATAGCGCGACTTGGAACAGAAATAACGAGAGCTATATATGTTGCAACTGAATAATATGCGATGTTTTCAATCTTCATGTATTGGTTCAGCATTAATTTATCGCCATCCAAAAGTAAATTCGCCACACTTCCAGACAAAATAATATAAAACGTATAAACCAATATATCTTTTACGTTATGAGGAATACCTAATTCAAAAACTGGCTTTCTTATTCTAAAAGCATAAAACATTGTAACCAAAAAGGCCACAAAATAAATACCCGCAGTAAGATATATAAAATCAACAGCAGTAATCCATTTAAAATAAAGAGCTAAAAGAGCTAACAATGAAAAAGATCTCAGACCTACTTCTTTTATAAAATTCCCAAAAACCGAATGCATATGGACTCTGGCCCAAGCATAGAAAATTTCAAAATAAGCCATACAAAGAGCTACGAAAGGAATAAGCCAGATAAAAGTTTTTACAATGGGATTTTTCTTTGTTACAAAAAAAACAATCTCGTTATAAAAAAACAAACCGATTAAAAGAATAGGAATAATTAATAAAATAGGAAATAATACCGTAAACGATAAAAACTGATTTTTTTCTTTTTCTGATTTGCATTGAGAGTAAAACTTAACTAAAGTATTTTGCATTCCAATAGCGAATAAAGGCATAATAACATTAGCGGCCGAAAGGATATAATTTGATAATCCATAAAAAGTTTTACCCAAAATTGGAGGAAATAAAAAAAGTGTACTTATACCTCCTATCCCAAAACCGATATATGTTATTATTGTATTTCTTAAAGATTGGTTTAATACTATGCCCATTTGGAGTTTAAAAGTGTAAAGTTTAAAAAGCTTAAAGTAAAATACCTTAAATCTTTGGATTTATTAATTGTACCAATTCTTTGGTCAGGTTTTTTCTTGAATATTTTTGCAAACCTACAGCATACGATTGTAATTTCCCTTCCAAAAACTGATTATAATACAATTTGATGGTGTTTTTCAGTTTTTCTTTCTCATTATATTCAAAAAAAGTTCCGGTATTTGTTTCCGTAATGATCTCGGAAAAATCAGAATCTTTTGGGCCAATAGCAATAATCGGTCTGTTTGAAACCATGTATTCAAATAACTTGCCTGGAATTATACTTCTAGTTTCCTCAGAATTGATTTCGATAAGTAACAAAACCTGAGAGTTTCGTTGATGCAAAATAGCCTCCGAATGCGAGAGATATCCCAAATTATTCAGATACGGATCCAATTTAAATTGAGAAATAGTATCCAAAACTTCCTGACTAACTTTACCAATTAATTTTAGTTCCAAATGTGAACCAAAATCTGGAATTTCCTGAATTAATTCAATCAAAGATTCCCATAATATAACTGGATTTCTTTCTGATAAGAACGAACCGATATGAGCTAGACTAAACTTAGAATCCAATTCAACTTTGGTTACAGGCTCGTTATCATAACCATTTGTAATAACCGTAATTGGTCTATTGGTTATGGCTTCAAATTCTGTTTTTGTCGTTTTGCTTGTAACAATTATTTTATCGGCAGTATTTAAGACTCTATATTCAAGAGCTTTGTGTTTTCTTTCTGCTCTAACTGATAGCCGCAATGATTTATGATATCCAATAGTTGTCCAAGGATCTCGGAAATCAGCAAACCAAGTTATTTTTAATTTTTGCTTTAGAATCATTCCTATCAAATGCAAGCTATGAGGCGGTCCTGAAGTAATAACAGTATCAATATTATTTTCGATAATGTATTTTTCTAAATAAGAAACAGATGGCTTTACCCAAAAAACACGGGCATCTGGAATAAACAAATTACCTCTAATCCACAATAATGTTTTTTCTAAAAAGGTTTGCTTCTTCTTATTTGGAATAATCCCTGAGCTGATTTTTTGAGTTTTATTTTTTGAAAAAACAGAAGCCAATTGATACGGTTCAAAAATTTTATTTTTTAAAACAATAACTTTTTCTGAAACTTCCTTTTCCAAATTAGCATCAACTATTGGATAAGTAGGATTTTCAGGAACATAGACTATTGGCTGAATATCAAAATCTGGTAAATATTTAGCAAATTTAAGCCAGCGTTGTACTCCAGGCCCTCCTGCTGGTGGCCAATAATAGGTTATTATGAGGATTTTTTTGGATTCTGGTTTCAATTATTTATTTTATTTATTATAAGTAAAGACACGCCGTAGTGAATCTAAACCAAGCAATCTTACTTTTTCTTTCTCTCTACATATACTCCTCCGACTAAAAGTAGTAACATTCCAATACAACTAACTAGCGTAATTGTTCCTCCAGTTTTTACAACTTGAGGATCAAATTTAAACTCAATTTTATGTTCACCTGCAGGAACGACAATAGCCCTAAGAGCATAATCAGCTCTCATGATTGGAGTTTCTTTACCATCAATAAGCGCTTTCCAACCTTTTTCATAGTATATTTCAGAAAAAACAGCTAAGCCTTCTTTTGAATTCTTTGAAGTATATTTTAAATCATTCGGTTGGTAAGAATCTAATTTTATAGTTGCCGAGCTATCTTTGGCGAAAGCCTTATTTTTAACTGACTGAAACTCATTTTCATTAATAACAGCCACTTCCTTAGAATTAATTTTATCCAATGCTTTCATTTCACCATCAGCATTTTTCACAAAATCAATTTTGCTCACAAACCAAGCATTTCCATTGGCATCAGTGTTGATAATTGGATATTCTTTTCCTTCTTTATCTGTTTGAATCACATATTTTACATTCAACATATTAAGGATTTCCATATTGTTTTTGGCAATTTGATAATCAAATAATTGTTGCATGCGTTTTGGTTTAACAGCACTATAGCCTCCAATTGCTTTATGAAAATAAGACGTTCTTGCCTGCATCAAACCTTGAATATCGAACACGCGGTAATTCGTTGGATCTTGAAGAATCTTAGCATCTGTCGGTGTTTCTTGAAAAGGTACTTCAACATCATGAGCATTCACAAAATCTTTATTAGACACATAATTTTTATCTACAAAAAATAAATCAGAAACCATAAATAAACCTACCAAAATGATAGCTGTGTTTTGGGCAATCTTATTTTTGACAAATAACCATAAAGTTCCTGCAGAAATTAATATAAAAAACGCTGAACGTAATAAATCAGCACTATACAATGATTTTCTATCAGCTTTTAAGGCATCTACGAAACTTGGACCGTAGCTTTCGATTAAATAACTATCACTTGCTCCTGAAAAATTGAACAAACTTTTAGATAAAAACAATACCAAAATTAACCCTAGACCAACCGCTCCAGATTGTAACAATGGTTTTAGTTGTTTTTCTTTTTCTAATTTAAAGAAAGATTGCAATCCCATGATAGCCAATACAGGAAAACACAATTCCAAAATAACCTGAATAGAAGAAACCGCTCTAAACTTATTATACATAGGAATATGATCGATACAAAAATCTGTCAATGCAGGGAAGTTTTTTCCCCATGAAAGAATCAATGACAAGAATGCTCCTCCTAAAAATGCGTATTTAATTTTTCTTTCATCAGTAAACAAAGCTAAAACGCCTAAGAAGAAAACTACCACTCCTATGTAAGCCGGTGCCGATACTATGGGTTGATCTCCCCAATACGTTGGCATTGCAGAAACAAAATCAGCAGCTTGAGACTCAGGCACCCCTTGAGAAATCATGAATTCAAACATACTACTGTCTGTTCCTACCTTTTCATTATTAGAACCTCCAAATAATCGAGGGGCAATAAGATTGAAACTTTCGGCAATTCCATAGCTATATTCGGTAATATAATCACGTGTCATTGCTCCATCAGTCGTGCTTTTAGAGCCATCAGGATTGAAAGTCAAATCACTTTTCCCGCGAATACTAAAATTAGCATATTCAGCTGTAGCCAATAAATTACCAGCATTTGAACCTATAGCTAAAATTCCAGCTCCAAAAAGAGTTCCTATTGAAATTAAAAGGGGTTTGTACTCTTTAGATTTAATTGCTTCATAAATAAAATACCCCGAAAGAATGAGTAATAATATCAATAAATAAAAAGTCATTTGAAAGTGATTGGCATTTACTTCCAAAGCCAAAACAAACATGGTAAGCAAACCTCCTAAAATGTATTTCCGCTGATAAACCATTATAAAACCGGCGACAACCATTGGCATATAAGCGATAGCGTGGGCTTTGGCATTATGCCCTACACCGAGAATAATAATTAAATAGGTTGAAAACCCAAAAGCGATGGCTCCAAAAAAAGCTTTCAAAGGATCAGCTTTTAAAACCAGCATCAAAATGTAGAAACTCAAAAAGTATAAAAATAAATAATCTGCTGGGCGCGGTAAAAAACGCAATACATCATCAATTGCGCCTACATAATCATGCGGATATTTAGCTCCTAACTGATACGTTGGCATTCCTCCGAAAGCAGAGTTTGTCCAATAGGGCTCTTCATTATGACTGGCTCTAAAATCATTTTGTTCTTTGGCCATACCCGTATATTGGGCTATATCCGATTGAAAAATTTGTTTTCCCTGTAAAACGGGAAAAAAATAAAGGGTTGAAACGATGACAAAACCAAGAATGGCAAGTGCGTGCGGAAAGAACTTTTGAAGTTGCTTCATTATTTATTATTAAGATTTGGTTTTAAGATTTTTAATCTCAAATATACAAGATTGCTTTGGAATTTTATTATTTCGGTATTATTCCCTTACACAAATTCAAAATGAATTAAAATTTGCAAGTTTATAAAATACTAATCGATTTCTTCATAATCAACATAATCCCCTACTTTCTTGGTCTCACGAGGATTTTTACTATTAGCTGTATCGATTATAATTTCATCGTTATTAGGCGTTTTTCGCCAAGAAGAATGTTGCTGTCTTTGTTGTTGCTGCTGCTGAAAATTTTCTCCGGCTTTTTCTACCACCTTTTTAACTATTAAAGGAAAAAACAATCGAGCCAAAAATTTAAAAACATAATAGAATACCATCATGAAAAATAGCATTTCTATAAAACCCGAAAAAGAGGCTGTTTGCATAATATAAGTAATTTTTAAGCAAAATTAATAAATCAATATTGAAACTTTGGAGCAATTTAAAAATAACATTCTTAAATAAATGATAAAAAAACCAATTCTCCTTTTCTAATTCTAATAAAAAGCACATTCTCAACGATTCAAAAAAGTTTTTTATAAAAAAATCAAAAAAAATGATAATTATCAGAAATGATTTAAATGAATTTTATTTAACAAAAAAAACAACAAACACGACATTATTTCACAATGAAAACCAAATTTAAAATAAAAAAAGTTAAAATTAAATTATAACAAACTGATTTTCAAAACTTAATAAAAACCCAATTCTTAAAGTTGCATTAGTTTTTATGGATTATAAACAGTAATTTTGCACCCTATTTTAAATATACATATGAATAAATTTGAACAATTAGGATTGAATGAATCGTTACTGAAGGCGATTTTAGATCTAGGATTTGAAAATCCGTCAGAAGTACAGGAAAAGGCGATTCCCCTATTATTGGAAAAAGATACAGATATGGTTGCGTTGGCTCAGACAGGGACAGGGAAAACGGCAGCTTTCGGTTTTCCGCTAATCCAAAAAATTGATGCTGACAACAGAAACACACAAGCATTAGTTTTATCGCCAACACGAGAACTTTGTTTACAGATTACCAACGAACTTAAAAACTACTCAAAATACGAAAAAGGTATTAATGTGGTAGCAGTTTACGGCGGGGCTAGTATTACAGAGCAAGCTAGAGAAATTAAAAGAGGTGCACAAATTATTGTGGCAACTCCGGGGAGAATGCAAGACATGATTAACAGAGGTTTAGTTAATATTAAAAATATAGATTACTGTATTCTTGATGAAGCTGATGAGATGTTAAACATGGGATTCTATGAAGACATCGTATCTATTTTATCAGATACTCCAGATCAAAAAAGTACATGGTTGTTCTCTGCAACTATGCCGCAAGAGGTTGCCAGAATTGCAAAACAATTCATGAGCGATCCGGTAGAAATCACAGTAGGAACTAAGAACTCTGGTTCTGCAACTGTTTCTCACGAATTTTATTTAGTAAATGCACGTGACCGTTACGAAGCTTTGAAACGTATTGCCGATGCTAACCCAGATATTTTCTCAGTGGTTTTCTGTCGTACTAAAAGAGATACACAAGCTGTAGCTGAAAAATTAATCGAAGATGGATACAGCGCTGCTGCGTTGCACGGAGATTTATCTCAGGCACAACGTGATGGTGTAATGAAATCTTTCCGTGGAAGACAAATTCAGATGCTTGTTGCTACTGATGTTGCTGCACGTGGAATTGATGTTGATAATATTACTCACGTAGTAAATTATCAATTACCTGACGAGATTGAAACGTATAATCACCGTTCAGGTCGTACTGGTAGAGCTGGAAGATTAGGAACTTCTATCGTAATTGTAACTAAAAGTGAATTGCGTAAAATTTCTTCTATCGAAAGAATCATCAAACAAAAATTCGAAGAAAAAACAATCCCTTCTGGAATCGAAATCTGCGAAATCCAATTATTGCACTTAGCTACTAAAATTAAAGATACTGAAGTTGATCACGAAATTGACAACTACTTACCTGCTATCAACAATGTTTTAGAAGGATTATCTAAAGAAGAATTAATCAAGAAAATGGTTTCTGTTGAATTTAACCGTTTCATTGCTTACTACAAGAAAAACAGAGATATTTCTGCTCAATCTTCAGGATCTGACAGACGTGAACGCGACGACAGAGCTCCAAGAGAAAACAATAATGGTGGTGCTACAAGATATTTTGTAAACATCGGTTCAAAAGACAATTTCGATTGGATGACTTTGAAAGATTACTTAAAAGAAACATTAGACTTAGGTCGTGATGATGTATTCAAAGTAGATGTAAAAGAAGGATTCTCTTTCTTTAACACAGATCCAGAACACACTGATAAAGTAATGGAAGTATTGAACAACGTGCAACTTGAAGGACGTCGTATCAATGTAGAAATCTCTAAAAACGATGGTGGCGGAAGACGCGATCACAACGGAAGAAATTCTGGTGGTGGATTTAGAGGTGATAGAGGTTCTGCTCCAAGAAGAGAAGGAAACTTTGCTCCAAGAAGAGAAGGATCTGGCGGTGGTTTTAGAAGTGATAGAAACTCAGCTCCTAGAGAAGGCGGTTTCAGATCTGAAAGAAGTTCAGGACCAAGAAGAGAAGGCGGTTCTTCAGAAAGACCAGCAAGACGTTCTGAAAGCTTTGGTGATTCATCAAGACCAAGAAGACCAAGAAGAGACTAATACAACAATTAGTATTCCATATAAAATCTCCCGAATGACTCGGGAGATTTTTTTTTACACCCCATTAAACTATTAAGATAAAATAAGTCTAAATGATAATCATACCAAAATAAAAAATTCCTAAGTAAAATTATCAATAGTAAATACAGATTGTTAATTTTCTTATAATTATAAAGGAACAACAAAATATTTAACGCCATTTTACTACTTTTAAAGCCTTAAATCAGTTTATGAAATATATTATACTTTTTTTATTCTTTGTTGCCTCCCTAAATTCAGTTGCCCAAACCACTGAAGTTCCTACGAAAATATCTGGAACTATTATCAGCGATAACACTGGAACCCCTTTAGCTGATGTTAGCATTATCAACATTAACCAAGTTACAGGAACCACAACTGACGAGAAAGGTAACTTTGAGCTTGCTGTCACACAAAATGACACTTTGCACGTTACTCTATTGGGTTATGAGTCCTTACGTGTCCGAGTGACCAATGACTGGATCAAGAACAAAAAAACTACTATTCAACTTACTCAAAAAGCAATTCAATTAAACGAAGTAGTTGTCAGCCCATATTCATTAACAGGTTATCTCGAAATTGATGCTAAATTAATCCCTGTAAAAGAAGATTACCGCTATAATATTTCTGGTTTAGGTCTAGGTTATGAAGCTGGACAATATTCACCAAACGCCTTTGGAAAAGTATTAGGATCCATTTTCAATCCCGCCGATATGCTCTATAATTTCTTTGGTAAAAAGCCTAATCAGCTCAAAAAACTCCGGGAAATGCGAAAGGATGACACCGTTAGAAATCTATTAGAAACCAAATACGACAGAGAAACCATTTCCTTATTATTAGGAGTTTCACAAGACGAAATCTCCGAAATATTAGGCCGTTGCAGCTACTCTGAAGCATTTATCAAATCAGCCAACGACCTCCAAATCATGGATGCCATAAGTGGATGCTACGAGCAATACAAAATCCTGAAGAAAAAATAATTTCCAAAATCACTTGGGCGTGCCACCATAAAAAAAAGGAGCCAACTCATCACAACGCTGAGTCGGCTCCTTTTCTTTATGCTGTCGGGCTATCCATGCTACTTCGGTAGCTTATTCCTATCCCTCACGCAATCGTAGACTGCAAACAGATCAGCTTTTTATATTATCTTTTATTTCAAAAACTTTTTTAAAATCAGTTACAAGCTTGTTCTTTTTCTCCCTTAGATAGAAATAACTGAAAACATTAAAACCAATTAAAGCCAAATTCATTATCATAAATATTTCGAAAGGCGCTGATTCAATGTAAAAAATTATATTAAAAATAAAAATTCCAATTAATGGCATATATTTTAACCAATAGTATCCAAATCCAATCGGTTTAATTTCGTAAAATATTTCAGTTTGAGTTTTATTTTTTGATTTTATTTCCCCTGAAACTATAAAAGGAGTTGGGTAAAAACTTGCGTTTTTAGTTATGACAAATTTTGTTTCACTGTAAGTTCCAAAAAAAATTTTATTAGACTCACTAAAAACGGAAAAGATAGCGAATGGAGTTCCTTTAATTTTCGGATTTCCATATTGTGTATTGTTTTTTAAACTTTCACTAAATTCTAGAATATTTATTTTTGAAATCATTTTAAAACATTAAACTTATATATATGTTTAGAATTGTGGTTATTGTTTTTTTAACTGCCTGCCAACTGACATCTAAATTCTGATATCTTTATAATACCTCTCCTCTATCCTCTTAATATCTTTAATCGATTTCTTTGCCCAATCCAATCGCTTCTCTAAAATTTGATCATCAGTCAATTGCCAGCTAATCTCAGAGCTGCGTAATCTATTTGTAAGATTCTGAATAATAATCGCCGCCGAAACCGAAATATTTAAACTTTCCGTAAAACCCACCATCGGAATTTTAAGAAAACCATCTGCCCTGCTCAAAATCGCATCGGACAAACCATCTTTTTCAGTTCCAAAAAACAAAGCGCTTGGCTTAGAAATATCAAAATCTTCCAACAAACAATCATTTTCATGTGGTGTGGTAGCGATAATTTGGTACCCTTTATTTTTTAAAGTATCAACACAATTGGTAACACTATCATATTTGGAAATATCAACCCATTTTTGGGCACCCATAGCAATTTCTTTATCAATTCGTTTTCCAAAACGTTCTTCAATCACATGCATTTCCTGGATTCCAAAAACTTCACAACTACGCATTACAGCGCTGGCATTATGCATTTGAAAAACATCTTCAACGGCAATTGTAAAATGCTTGGTTCTATTTTTCAAAACTTTCAAAAAATTCTCCTTTCTATTTTCTGTAATAATATTTTCAAGATAAGCAAGATAATCTAAATCAACCATTGTCATATATTTTTGGCAAAAATAATAAAAATGAATAGTTTTATAATCTAATCCGTTTTTATATGAAAAAGAAATTAGTGGTACTTACCGGAGCAGGAATCAGCGCCGAAAGCGGCATCAAAACATTTCGCGACAGCGATGGATTATGGGAAGGACACAATGTAATGGATGTTGCAACACCTGAAGGCTGGCATAAAAACCAAGCCTTAGTGCTCGACTTTTACAATCAAAGGCGTAAACAACTGAAAGAAGTAAAACCCAACTTTGGGCATCAAATTTTGGCTGAACTAGAAAATGATTTTGACGTTTATATCATCACACAAAATGTAGATGATTTACACGAAAGAGCCGGAAGTACAAAAATCGTTCATCTTCATGGAGAACTACTAAAAGTGAGAAGCTCTAGAAATGAAAACTATGTCATAAACTGGCAAGATGATTTAAATATAGGAGATAATGACCAACACGGACATCAGCTTCGACCACATATCGTTTGGTTTGGAGAACAAGTTCCTGCTTTGGAAGAAGCAATAATCTTAACCGAACAAGCTGACTATTTTGCGGTAATTGGAACTTCTCTTCAAGTTTATCCTGCTGCAGGTTTAATAAGTTATACTCCAAAAACAACTCCAATTTATTACATCGATCCCAAACCAATAAAAATTCCGAATCTTAGAAATCCGCTTGAAGTTATTCCAAACATAGCTTCAGAAGGTGTGCGTGTATTAAAAGAGAAACTCTACGCTAATCTATAGAAACTGTATCAAACGAATTTAACAAAGACATATCCAAAACCGTACTTTGTCTATCTTCGCTTTTGTTGTACATCGGCTTAAATTTAGCTCCATAGACAATCTCTTCAAAAGTATAAGAAGTCCGAGTAGCTACAGTAGTACTAAACATATCGTCAAAGGTTTTGATAATGACAATAACCTCTCCTTGAATCGTTTCAAAATCTGAAGCGGTAAATCCATACAAAGGACTTTCAGCCGTTATTGGATGAACCAACGTCCAACTTAAAACCAAAGAATTTATCTTTTGATATTCTAAATCCAAAGTAAAGAATTTGTTCGTCTTTACTCCATTTTCTTCTAGCTGAATACCAACTGTGACGCTTACTTCTGCATCAATATAATTCGTGTTTTTATAAGGAGCTAATCTAAACATCAGTGCTTTTCCTTCATTGAAAGGAGCAATAATCGCATTTTGAGAAAATTTCAAATAAACAGCTGGTTTACTAAATCGTCCAAAAAACAAACCTGTAGCGATAGCAAAACTCAACAACCCCATTAACGCTTCGGCAGAAGACAAGGCGCTTGTATAAAATCCTATGGGACTAACATGCCCATATCCAACGGTGGTAAATGTCTGTGCACTAAAAAAATAAGCTTGCCCAAATTGTACCCATTCATCATCGGTAGTATCAATTCCGTTGAGATGCTCGATTCCGATTCCAAAATAAAGCAAGGCAAACACAAAATTAATAGTAATATAAAACAACAAAAGGATCAAAAGAAACTTCCATGAAGGCATATCCAGCATCGTATGGTACCAACTGATTCTGTCTAAAATTCCAACCCCTTTTTTGGTCGCATTTACAGATCCGTCTTTATTGATAAATCGTCCTCCAGTATAGGATGCCGTACTACCAAAACCAGTATTAATGAGCGCTTTTGCTTTAGTATTAAATCGATGAAATAATGCCATATATTTTTTATTAAATAGACCGCAAATTAGTTAATAAAATTAAGCTAACCACAACTAAAAATCAGCTTTTTAACACTGCATAAAACTTTAAAATAAAAATTATTTTTCTGACAAAAATAAGTTAAAATTAAGATTACAAATACAGCAAAATAAATTATGTTTGTGATTCTAAAACTTAATCAATATGAACCTTATTTTTGATTTTTGGTGGATATTCTTAATTGTATTATCCCTTCTTTTTTACAAATTTGTTTTGCGTGTTTTCTTCGGAATGGTAATTGTTCCCGAAAACAAAATTGGTCTCGTTACCAAAAAATTCGTTCTCTTCGGAGCCGAAAAATCTTTACCTGATGGCAGAATAATCGCTACCAAAGGAGAAGCAGGTTATCAAGCTAAAACTCTTGCCCCAGGATTGTATTGGGCTATGTGGCCTTGGCAATACGCAATAGACATGGCTGCTTTTACCATCATTCCCGAAGGAAACATCGGATTGGTACTAAGTAAAGATGGAGCCGAAATTCCAACGGGTCGTATCCTTGCACAAAAAGTTGGTTCTGATAATTTTCAAGACGCTACTATGTTTCTTGACAATGGAGGACAAAAAGGAAGGCAATCTGCTTTTATTACAACTGGATCTTATCGTATCAACACTTATTTATTTGAAGTAATCGTTGCCCCACAAGTTGTAATCTCTGAAAACATGGTTGGAATTGTAACTGCAATGGATGGAGAACCAATTCCGATTGGACAAATTGCTGGTAAATTTGTTGATGGCCACAATAACTTTCAAGATATTGATCAATTCTTAAAAAATGGAGGAAACCGTGGATTACAACCACAAGTGATGCTTGCAGGTTCTTACTACATTAATCCTTGGGCTGTTCAAATTGAGCAAACTCCAATGACAGATGTGCCTATTGGTTATGTTGGAGTTGTTATTTCTTACATCGGTGAAGATGGAAAAGATGTTACAGGCGATTCCTTCAAACATGGAAATATTGTCTCAAAAGGACAACGAGGAGTTTGGATGGAACCTTTCGGACCTGGAAAATATGCTCTTAATAAATACACCACCAAACTAGAGCCAGTTCCAACCACCAATTTAGTTCTGAACTGGGCGGATGCCAGAAGCGAATCTCATAATTTAGATAAGAATCTTTCAACGATAACGGTTCGTTCCAAAGATGGTTTCCCTTTCAACCTAGATGTTTCTCAAATCATTCACGTACCTGCCAATGAAGCACCAAAAGTAATTGCCCGTTTTGGAAGTATGAACAATTTAGTTTCTCAGGTTTTAGAACCAACTATTGGAAACTACTTTAGAAACTCGGCTCAGGAAAGTGATGTGATTTCATTTTTATCCACTAGAAAAGAACGCCAGGAATCTGCTAAAAACCACATTAAAGTTGTTCTTGACGAATACAATGTGAATGCTGTAGATACTTTAATTGGAGATATTGTTCCGCCAGAATCATTAATGAAAACTTTGACTGATAGAAAAATTGCCGAAGAAGAACAAAAAACCTATCAGACTCAAAAGATGGCGCAAGAACAACGTCAAGGGGTAGAAAAAGAAACTGCTATTGCCGACATGCAAAAAGAAATTGTAAAAGCTTCTCAAAGTGTTGAAATCGCTCAAAGAACTGCTGATGCAACCGTTAAAAAAGCAGAAGGAGATGCAACCAGTTTAAAACTAAATGTAAATGCAGAAGCAGAAGCGACCAAAATGAGAGCCAATGCCGAAGCTGAAGCAACTAAAGCAAGGGCTGGAGCACAAGCAGAAGCTACCAAACTTAACGCCAGTGCCGAAGCCGAAAGAATTTCGAAAACCGGTCTTGCCGAAGCCGAAAAAATTATGGCGATTGGTAAATCTACCGCTGAAGCTTATCAACTTCAAGTTTCAGCAATGGGTGGAGATAACTTTACAAAATACAAAATCACCGAAGAAATTGGAAAAGGTAAAATTAAAGTCATTCCAGATGTTCTTATTTCCGGAAGTAATGGGACTGATGGTTCTATGAGTGGATTATTAGGACTAAAATTGATGGAATTAATGGATGCCGACAAATCCAAAACGGACATCAAAAAAGATAAATAAATTTCTATTATAACTCCTTAAAAAATCTGCTGTAATTAGCAGATTTTTTTATACTATTTTCACAACAAACCTCCATAATCCACTCTTTTTAAAATTGTTTATATTTGCCAAAAAAATAATACCATGCAACATATAATTGATCGCTTTATAAGTTATGTCACTATAGACACTGAATCGGATGCCAATTCAAATACAACGCCAAGTACACCAAAACAATGGGATTTAGCCAACAAATTAGTCGAAGAATTAAAAAATATCGGCTTGCAAGATGTCACAATCGATGACAAGGCTTATATCATGGCAACACTTCCAAGTAATGTTGATCATGAAGTGCCTACAATTGGTTTTATTTCACATTTTGACACTTCTCCAGATTTTTCTGGCGCCAATGTAAAACCTCAAATTGTACCAAATTATGATGGTAAAGACATTGTTTTGAATGAAGCTCAAAACATCATTTTGTCTCCATCTTATTTTAAAGATTTATTACAATATAAAGGACAAACATTAATTACCACAGATGGCACAACCCTATTGGGCGCTGATGATAAAGCAGGTATTACAGAAATTGTAACCGCAATGGAATTTCTAATTAACAATCCTGAAGTCAAACACGGAAAAATCAGAATTGGTTTCACCCCTGATGAAGAAATTGGTCGTGGTGCTCATCATTTTGATGTAGAAAAATTTGGAGCCGAATGGGCTTACACAATGGATGGAAGTCAAGTGGGTGAATTAGAATTTGAAAATTTTAATGCGGCTGGAGCCAAAATTACTTTTAAAGGAAAAAGTGTCCATCCTGGTTACGCGAAAAGCAAAATGATTAATTCTATGCTTATAGCCAATGATTTCATTAATGAATTACCTAGAGATGAAACTCCTCAAAGAACCAAAGGATATGAAGGTTTTTTCCATGTACATCATTTATCAGGGAGTATTGAAGAAACAGTTTTAGAACTAATTATTCGTGATCACAATAAATTAAAGTTTGAAAAACGAAAAGATTATATTCATAAAATAGTAAAAAAAATCAACAAACGATTTGTTAAAAAATTTGGCGAAGACATTGCTATTGCTGAGATTAATGATCAATATTACAATATGAAAGAAAAAGTTCTTCCTGTAAAATATATTGTAGATATTGCCGAAAAAACAATGAAAGAACTTGGAATTAAACCAATCATCAAACCAATTAGAGGAGGTACTGATGGCTGTCAACTATCATACAAAGGACTGCCATGTCCAAATATTTTTGCAGGCGGACATAATTTTCATGGAAAATACGAATATGTACCAGTAGAGAGCATGCAAAAAGCTGTAAATGTAATTGTCAGAATTGCCGAATTGACAGCAAAAGGAGATTATTTAAAAAAGAAATCGTAGTCAAAATTGTTTAAAATTTACGGTTAAAAGTTGTTACAACAAACAAAACCATTAAACTTTTAAACCTTTAAACCTTTTTTTCCTATGGACATGATCAATCATTGGGGAGTTGAATTGGATATTTTAAAAGCAATTATAGCTAAAACTGCTTTGGTAGAAACCAATAAATGGGGTGGTTGTGTTTATGTGTATCAAAACAAAAACATTGTTGGTGTAGGAGGATTTAAAAACTTTTTTACACTTTGGTTTTTCAATGGTGCTTATCTCAAAGATAAAAAGAAATACTTGGTTAATGCAAATGAAGGAGTGACTAAATCACTGCGCCAATGGCGATTTACTTCAAAAGATGAAATCAATGAGAGCGAAATTTTAACCTATATTCAAGAAGCTATAGAAAACGAGAAAGAAGGTAAAATCATCAAACCTAAAAAGAGTAATGATACCATTATAATACCACCTATTTTACAAAGGGAATTCGATAATGATCCTCTTTTGAAAGATGCTTTTCTGAAATTTAGTCCTTATAAACAAAAGGAATTTATCGAATACATTGAAACAGCTAAACGAGAAGAAACCAGACTTTCAAGAATTGAAAAAATCAAACCTATGATTATAACCAATATTGGTCTAAATGATAAATACAGGTAAAATTTAAACTTTACACTTTCTAAAATTGAAATCTCAAAACTGACAACTCGGTTTTGAGATTTTTTTTTAAATACATTTTAATTTTAAAAAACATCTTTTCAGAGATACTAACCCATTAATAATCAGTAAAAACTTAACATTCAAGCATTAAAATATTCATTATATTTGTTAATACACATGAAACAATTTGTTAACATTAAACAATTTCCACCTTTAATCTTAACAAGACATAACTATTAATACCATCATTATGATAGAGAAAAAGGAAGAAAAAGTCATTCCAGAAAAACCAACTACTACTGAGGCGCCAAAAAGCGAAACACCTGAAGTTGTCAAACCGAAAGTTGTTGCATCAGCAACAAGAAAGTCACCAGTTTCTAAAACTCCCTCAACAAGAACCGCTGCTTCAAGAACTACAGTCTCAAAAACAGCAACAGTAAAACCAGCAATTGTAAAGCCAACAACAGCTGTAAAATTAACAGTCGCTAAGCCAACTGTTACAAAACCAGCAACAACTAGATCTCCTAGACCAAGCAGAGCCAAAATTGCTGTTCCTACATCTGTTATTGCAAACAACGATGTAAAAGATCCAATTATTGAAGAAATCAAAGTTGAAGCTGAAATTTCTACAAAGGAGAAAAAAGATAAAAAGAAGAAAAAAGCTAAAACTAAAAAAATGTCAAAAAAAGAGAAAGAAAAAGAGAAAGAAAAAGAGAAAGAAAAAGAGAAAGAAAAAGAGAAAAAAGCTAAAGCTAAAGCCAAGGCAAAGAAAAAAGAGAAAAAAGCCAAGAAGGCTAAAAAAGACAAAGCCAAGAAAGCAAAATTGAAAGCTAAAGCTACTGAGAAAAAGGCAAAAAAAGCAAAAAGAGCTAAAAAAGCCAAAAAGAATAAGAAAAAATAATTCTCTTATTGAGATAAAAAAAATCCCAAATTCCAATTTAGAAAATCGGAATTTGGGATTTTGAATTTTATAGTTTTAAACTATGCCTTTTTAGTCAAAGTAGCTGTTAATTCCAAAGAAATTGAAGAACGCTCCATTTTCAATTTTCCAGCCATAGTTTCGATAATTACTGTACCTTCATTAAGTTCAGCGATTTTACCATGAATTCCGCTTTTTGTAATGATTTTATCACCCACTTTTAATCCACTTTCAAATTCTTTTTCGTTTTTAGCTCTTTTTTGTTGTGGACGAATCATAAAGAAATAAAGAACCACGAACATCAATAAAAACGGTAAAAACTGTTGTATTTGTTCCATAATTTTTAATTTAATATTTGTTAATTGTTTGTTTTATTTTTAATAGAAATGAAGTCTAGTTTTAAAAAACTCTTACATCAAACCTCTTCCAATCTTAACGATTCTTTTGTTACCCTCAAGTTCTTTAACCAAGTTATCCAAAATTCCGTTGATGAAAATACTACTTTTTGGAGTTGAATATTCTTTGGCTAACTCTAAATATTCATTCAAAGTTACTTTTACAGGAATAGAAGGGAATTTTAAGAACTCGCAAATCGCCATTTTAAGGATAATAGTATCAATTTCAGCAATACGTTCGCTATCCCAGTTTGGCGTTTTATCAATGTATTCTTTAGCTAATTCCGTTTCGTTCAAAATTGTTTTTCTGAACAAGTCTTTTACAAAAGCTTTATCTTCGTTGTCTTTGTATAATTTCGGAACTCTAAAATTATCATCTTCCCCTTGTTTGATTCCTTTTAACTGTTTTACAATATGAGTATTTACCAAAGGAATATCATCAATCCAAGTTAATTTATCGTCTTCCAAATAATCGTATAATTTTTCGTTTGGAACAATAATATCCGAAAAAATATCAACGATAAAAGCTTTATCTTCCTCGAATGAATTTACTCTGTTGCTCATGTATTTTGCATAAATATCACTCTCTTTAATGGCATTTAGCAACAAAATAATATAATCATCATTTAAAGACCAATTGTTGATCGAACGATTTTCTAAAGCAATACTAAGGGAATTATTTTCGGCAAGAATTTGAAAAATACTGTTTTTAATGAATTTTTCATTAGGATTACGCTCTTCTTTAGTTGCCAAATGTTTTTGACTAGATAGATGTAAAAAAACAGTTTCTTTTTTACAAATTTCGATCAAAGAAGAAAGCATAATAAGGTATAAATCTTGAATGGCGTCAATACTATGCATAAGGAATTTTTCCTCTTTTTCTAAATTATCAGAACCATTTTGATGCATTGCATAAATGGATTGCATGACTTTAACGCGGATGTGTCTTCTGTTTACCACCTTGTAAGAACTTTTAAAATTAAGATTGCAAAATTAACACTTTCATCGTTTATATAAAAATTTAAAGCCGTTTAATTTAAAATCGTTTTTTTATGACCGAGGTATCCGAAATATATAGAAACTCAGCACTTGGAAACATAGTTACTCAGAAACTTATAAAAAAAAATCAGTTCCAGAATTTAATGAAACTCTGAAACTGAAATCTTCCATATTAATTAAAAACTATTTTGCGTTTTCAATTTTTCTCAAATCAATACGATTTTGAGCAATTGTCAACGCTGCTTGATGTGTTGTGATTCCATTAGCAATCGCGTAATCAAAAATCTCTAAAGTAGTATTGTAAATATTTTCGGTTTTTGCCATAATTTCAGCTTTACCATAATGCTCCAACTCCGCATAAACATTGATAATTCCACCGGCATTAATCAAGAAATCCGGTGCATAAAGAATACCTCTCTCCTGCAAGATTAAACCATGTGTATTTTCGTTTGCCAATTGGTTGTTTGCAGCACCAGCAATTACTTTTGCTTTGATTTTGTTTACCGTATTGTCATTAATAGTCGCTCCCATCGCACAAGGCGCGTAGATATCGACATCGGCACTGTATAAATCGTCACCAGTAAACACCTGTGCGTTGTATTTAGACGCAACTTGATATAATTTTTCTTCATTAATATCAGCAATAAAAACCTGAGCGCCTTCTTTAGTTAAATATTCGACTAAAGTTTCTCCCACGTGCCCAATTCCTTGAACTAACACTTTTTTACCTTCTAATTTTTCAGAACCAAACTGCTGTTTTGCAGCCGCTTTCATTCCCATATATACCCCAAAAGCTGTAACAGGCGATGGATTTCCTGACCCTCCTCTTTCTTCAGAAATACCCGTAACATAAGGCGTTACATCTCTTACCAAGTCCATATCAGAAGTTTCCATTCCAACATCTTCGGCAGTTATATATCTTCCGCTTAGTGAATGTACAAACTCACCAAATTTACGCATCAATTCAGGCGTCTTTTGAGTTTTGGCATCACCCATGATAACCGCTTTACCCCCACCGATGTTCAGTCCTGTGATGGCAGCCTTATAAGTCATTCCTCTCGATAGACGCAAAACATCATTTAAAGCCTCCCATTCATTAGCATAATTGAACATACGAGTTCCTCCTAACGCTGGTCCCATAACCGAATTATGGATACCGATAATTGCTTTTAATCCTGTATCTTTGTCATTGCAAAAAACAATTTGCTCATGATCATTAAAAGATAATTGTCCGAAAACAGGATCCATTTTTTGAAGTTCTTTTCCAATTGTAACAGTAGCATCCATAGTACTATTTTTTTGAGGGTTAAAAAATATGAAATCATCAATAAGTCAGATCAAACATACGTAAAAAATAAATAAACATCATTAAATTTAAAATAAATTAAATATTTAATAACGATTAGTCAAAAATACTTAATTTAACACAATTGTTAAAATTTTTATATTTCCAAACAAACCATAACATTTTCATACCGAATCTTTATAAAATGAAAGAATTACGTTATTTAAACAAATATTTTATCAAGTATAAATTCAGCTTCTTACTTGGTATAATTATCACTATAATCGCACAAATATTCTCGTTGTTTACTCCAAAACTCATTAGTAAATCATTTAACGAAATAGAAGCTTTCGCAAAAACCAATTCGGCCGACTCTAGTGTCATAAGTCAACAATTGATCAATAATATTTTACTGATTATAGCAACCACTATCATTGCAGGCTTTTTAACTTTCCTGATGAGACAAACCTTAATTGTAATGTCTCGTCATATCGAATTTGACTTAAAAAATGAAGTCTTTCATCAATATGAGAAGCTATCCCAAAATTTCTACAAACAAAACAGAACCGGTGATTTGATGAATCGTATTAGTGAAGATGTTTCCAAAGTTCGTATGTATGTCGGGCCAGCGGTTATGTATTCGATAAATACTTTTATCCGATTTGCTATCGTAATTGGATATATGTATAATGTTTCGCCGCGATTGACTTTATACACTATTTTACCTTTACCTATATTATCGTATTGTATTTTTAAATTGAGTTCTGAAATCAATAAAAGATCGACTACATTTCAACAATATCTGTCCAAAGTATCGAGTTACACCCAGGAAGTTTTCTCCGGAATTAGAGTCATAAAAGCTTATTCATTAGAAAATCAACACCAATCAAACATTACAGATTTGGCTCAGGAAAGTAAAAGCAAAAGTTTAAGCTTAGCTAAAGTCCAAGCGTTATTCGGTCCTTTGATGATTGCATTGATTGGAGTTAGTAACTTAGTTGTTATTTATTTCGGAGGTCTGATGTACATTGATGGCACCATCAAAAGCATTGGAACTATTGCCGAGTTTATTTTATATGTCAATATGCTAACCTGGCCTGTTGCTTCATTGGGATGGGTTTCCTCTATGGTTCAGGAAGCAGAAGCTTCACAAAAAAGGCTTAATGAATTCTTGAAAATCGTTCCAGAAATTCAAAACAAAAATTCAAACAGAACGACAGTAGAAGGCAGTATAACATTTGACAATGTTAGTTATACTTATGAAGACACCAATATCAAAGCGCTTCAAAACATAAGCTTCACAGTTAATAAAGGAGAAACTTTGGCTATTTTAGGAAAAACTGGTTCTGGAAAATCGACAATTTTAGCACTGTTATCACGATTATATGATGTCACAAGCGGACAAATTCTAATTGACAATAACGAAATCAGTCAGGTCAATTTATTTGATTTACGAAATAGCATTGGAGCTGTACCACAAGATGCTTTTTTGTTTTCGGATACCATCAAAAACAACATCAAATTTGGTAAAGAAAATACCACTGATCAGGAAGTAGAATCCGCCGCAAAAAGTGCCGTTGTGCATGACAATATTATTGGTTTTAATAATGGATATGACACAATTTTAGGCGAAAGAGGGATTACACTATCTGGGGGTCAGAAACAACGTGTTTCTATTGCAAGAGCCATCATAAAAAATCCAGCCATTTTATTATTTGACGATTGCTTATCCGCAGTCGATACTGAGACTGAAGAAGCTATTTTGAATAATCTTTACGAAATATGTAAAGATAAAACTACAATAATTGTAAGTCATAGGGTTTCATCAGCAAAAAATGCAGATAAAATTATCATTATTGAAGATGGCCAGATAGTAGAACAAGGTACTCATAATCAATTAATAAACCAAGAAGGGCATTATTCAGCGTTATATTTAAAGCAACTTTCAGAAAAAGAATTGCTTTAATTGTTGGATAATACATATATTTTTATGATTTTTGATTGCTATTAAATAAAAATATGACGAAAAGATTATGAGAGAAAATGATATGTTAGAAAAAGAAGAAATATTTTCAAAAGTTTTAAGAGCTGGAAGAAGAACGTATTTCTTTGATGTTAGAGCTACTAAAGCTGATGATTATTATATTACGATTACAGAAAGTAAAAAATTCACAGAAGAAGACGGTTCATTTCATTTTAAAAAACATAAAATCTACTTATACAAAGAAGATTTTACTGCATTTTCAGAAATTTTAGAAGACATGACTTCTTATGTTTTAAATCATAAAGGAGAAGAAGTAATTTCTGAAAGACATCAAAAAGATTTCAAAAAGGAATACGCTTTAGACAAAACAGACGAAGATGTTGTACCACATACTTCTAGTTTTACTGATATCGAATTTGACGATATTTAATAAAAGAAAAAAAAAGAAAAAAAGGTTGTCTAATTTTTTAGACAACCTTTTTTTTCTTTATTAATTGATAATTGTAGAGATGCACTGCAGTGCATCTCTACAATATACAAATCTACAATGACTTCCTAAAAGTTTTTCTTCGACAATAAATTACGGGATCAAAATTTTTCCAAATCAATTGAATAGCAAGATTATCGGCTAACTCAGGAGTTCTATAGCAATTTTCAACTCCATTTTCAGTAAATGATTTATGATATTCATTAAAAATAACTGCCGTTACCCCTTTGTTTTGATAATCAGGATGCACTCCAATCAAATAAAATAAAACGTCTTTATTGCTACGTTTTGCTTTTAATAAATGCAAGAAACCAAAAGGAAATAATTTACCATTGGCTTTTTGAAGCGCTTTAGAAAAACTTGGCATTACAATAGCAAAAGCCACTAATTTACCCTCTTTATCTTCCACATATTTAATATATTCTGGATTGATAAAGCTGATGTATTTTTTCTTAAAATACTCTTTTTGAACATCAGAAACAGCTACAAATGAAGACAATTTAGCATACGATTCATTAAATAAATCAAACATTTTGTCCACATAAGGCATCACGTCTTTTGTTGATTTAAAGTTAATCGGTTTAAGCTGGTATCGTTTTTTAACCAACTCATTTATTTTTTCAAAAAATTCGGGTTTAGCATTCGCAAAAGGGAATTTATTTTCAACATATTCCTTCTCAGTTACATATCCCAATTGCTCAAAGTGAGCCGCATAGTACGGATGATTGTACCAAGTAACCATCGTTCCTATTTCATCGAAACCTTCGGTCATCACACCTACTTTATCCAAATTAGAAAAACCCATTGGACCCTCTACATATTCCAAATTATTTTTTCGCCCTAATTCATATACTTTTTCAAGTAAAGCCTTAGTCACTTCAATATCATCAATAACATCAAACCAGCCAAAACGAACTTTACTTTTTTGCTGATGATTTACCTCATCCCAATTGATAATTGCAGCGATTCGACCAACTATGGTATTGTCTTTTTTGGCTACATAAAAGGTAGCTTCAGCGTTATCAAAAGCTGGGTTTTTGGTTTTATCAAAGGTTTCTAATTCCTCAACAATTAATGGCGGCACCCAATATGGACTGCCTTTGTATAAAGAAAAAGGAAATTTTACAAATTCGGTCATTTCCTTTTTAGTAGTAGCTTCTTGTATGGTAATCATTCTTATTTAAAGTAAATTGCTATTATTGTTTCGATTTCTTAAACGCGTTTTTTGTATTAGTTTGTTTAGCCATTTTTTCGGCAGCCTCTTCTTCTTTGGTCAAAAGAAGCACCTCTTTATAGCGTCCATCATAACGCCATGACACTCCAATTCCTCCATAAAGAACTGAAGGTGTATCTTTAAAATTAGTACTAATAGAAGCATCAACCTGCAGGTTTCTATTAATTAAATAAGCAGCACCACCTCTAACAATAGCATCGCTGTAAAAATCACTTTTAATTCCTTGGTTTTCTACAAAAGCAGACCATTTTTCATTGATCCCTTTGGTTAAAGTCAAAATATAACTCAAACTCGGATAATCTGTAGTGATATAATTATAAATAACATTAGTTACAAAAACCCATGACCCATCGCCTAAATGATTTTGCAAAATCAAAGCAGCTTTTGGAGAAATCTCTGATTCAGGAGAGAAATAAAAAGGGTTTTCTTTGCCTGTAAAATTCGCTCCTGCAAAAACAGCTACAGCAGGAATAACTTGATGCCAATTGAATGTATGATTCGCTTTCCAACTATAAATATTTGGTTCTCTTTTATATCCTTTGTTAGGGTCGTAAATCAAATATTTGGCTCCTAATACCGATTGTTTAAAATCGGCTCTGTCATCAACCTGCATTGGGTAATTAAACGTTTCATATAAGTATTGTAGATCTGCAATAAATTCCAGATTTTCTAAAAATGCACCATAACGTAATTCCATATCCACTCCAAAACCATTGGCATTGTATCTTAACAAATCATGTTCTTCTTTGATTCCAAACACACCTGTTTCAACCTGAATAACTGTTTTTCCAACCGCAAAAGCTGACATGGATTCACCTGGTCTATTAGAATTAATCTCGTCCGTGTGTTGCCCATAATGAATTGTTGGAATTAAAAAAAGTGAAGCTGCAACTATTGTTTTGATATTAATCATATTGAATTATTTGGATGAAAATCTATAACGAATTTCAAATGTACTATATTTTATTGTAACTATCATTTGGTTAAAATCCCTTAAGAATATTCTTTTAAATTATCGAATAATCTAATTTTAATTTCCATTTAAAAAAGCAATTAGTTCCTTTGTTGCTTTACCACGATGACTTATAGTATTTTTTGTTTCTAATGAAAGTTGAGCAAAGGTTTCCTCATATCCTTCAGGTCTAAAAATAGGATCGTATCCAAAACCTTGATCTCCTTTTTTTTCTGAAATAATTTCACCACGAGCAATTCCTGTAAAAAGATATTGCTCCCCTTTTAGATTTAAAGCAATTACCGTTTTGAACTGAGCCAATCTATTGCTAGCATTTGCTAAATTTAAAAGTAATTTATCCATATTATCTTCAGCCGATTTTTGTTCGCCAGCATATCGCGCTGAGAAAACTCCAGGTTCTCCATTTAAAGCATCAACTTCAAGACCAGTATCATCAGCAAAGCAATCGTAACCACATTTTTGAGTTACATAATTGGCTTTCATAATTGCATTCCCTTCAATAGTATCAGCGGTTTCGGGAATATCTTCATGACAGCCTATACTTTCCAAACTGATAATTTCAATACTTGGAGGCAGCATACTTTGTATTTCTTTAATTTTATTTTTATTGTTGGTAGCAAAAACGATCTTCATCTATTGAAATTTATTATTTTAAAAATTCATCCAAATGTATTGATTAATCACGTTCTAATAAAGAAGAAATTCTAATAAAATTTCTTAAATTCTTTCAAATAATAACCAAGTAAATCTTATCAAAATTTAGCAACGTTAAACTATAGTTAAAATACTAAAAATCAATGTTTTAAAAATATTTAATTGTAAATTTGAATGTGGTTTTGATTAATTACTTGAGATATAATATCACAAATAGTAAAGTATTAGAAAAAGTATCTCAATAGTCAGCTATACCGAATTATAGTAACGTATAAGTTAGATAATGATAAATCAAAACTACAAAATTGGAGGGCCGTAAAAAACCCTCCTTTTTTGTGCCTTATAAAATCGTAACGGTTTTATGCGTAAATTGTATATTGAAAACAAATACTAACAGTTTTAGACAATGGACAATTATTTTTCACATATACCTTCTCTGAAATTAATTCCCAATCTCAGCCCTGAAATTGTAAAACAAATTGCAAATAACCTCGGATTAACTTTTATCGTTAAAAAAGATCCCGATGGCAATGTCTGTTTAGCAAATAGCCCAGAAGTACGTCCAGAATTCAGAGAAACCTTTACTATTGTAGATTTACAGGATTATTGCTGCGCTGTTTTACATTCGGAAAATTTTAGAGAAAATCATCAAGAATTTACAAAAATAGATTTCTCTCAAATCCCCATTCCGACAGATACAATCGAATTTTGGAAATTGGTGGAATCAGGAAAAGAACTTAGACAAATTCATTCAAATGAAAACAATAACATCGTAAGTCCATTTCATTTCGAAAATTCCCCTCCTTTGGAGGGGTGCCCGAAGGGCGGGGTGGTAACTTCAATGGATAAACTTCAAGCACCCCCTCCAAAACCAAATTATTACACCATAAAAAACACCAAAATTTACCACCATACTATAACTCAATTACCCTACAATCCAAAACTAAAGCCAAGAGCAAAAGAACTTAGATATGCTAATAATTTATCAGAAGTTCTGTTTTGGATGCAAGTGCACAAAAGTCATTTCTACAAAATAGATTTTGACAGACAACGAATCATTGGTAATTACATTGTTGATTTTTATGTAAAAAAATTAGGATTAGTGATTGAAATTGACGGAGACAGTCACAATGAAAAAGAAATTTATGATATCAAAAGAGATAATTATTTAAAATCGTTGGGATTAAAAATATTTAAAATTCCTGTTGTCGATGTATTACAAAATATGTCAAAAGCAATGAAAGATTTAGAAAATTTTATTGTTGAAAATTATGGGGTTTCTATAGAGAATGGAAAAAAGAATTCTCTTGACAAATAAAAACCACCCCGCCCTACGGGCACCCCTCCAGTGGAGGGGAATTATACTAACTAAATTTAGTCATAATTAAAATTAATAGAATCATTATAACCAACAAAAAGCACTACCAAAGAAAAATGATATTAAACACATATTAATGTCTTGTCACATTGGTTAAATTATCTGGGAAGTAGTTATCAGAAAGATTTGCAAATTCATCTCCTCGCATGAAGATATTGATATCCACATCGGCGAAACTTGATTTTCCGGCTGCCGCCAAAAGTTCGTTCGCGGCGTGTAAGGTGTTTTTATGAAAATGATACACTCTTTCGGATTTATCGGTTACAACTAATCCTTTCATCAGCATTTTGTTTTGGGTAGCAACTCCTGTTGGACATTCGTTATTATTACAACGCAAGGCTTGAATACATCCCAACGAAAACATAAATCCACGAGCTGAATTACACATATCGGCTCCCAATGCAATGGCACGCAAAATAGAATATCCCGAAATAATTTTCCCACTACAAATCACTCTGATTTTATCTCTAATGCCCAAGCGAACCAAAGTTTTATTTACAAAAATAAGCGCAGGCTCAAAAGGCATTCCAACGCCATCAGCAAATTCGAGTGGTGCGGCTCCAGTTCCTCCTTCTGCTCCATCGACTGTGATAAAATCTGGATAACAATTTTGATGAATCATTTCGTTGCAAAGGTCTTCAAATTCAGAAGTTTCTCCGATACACAATTTGAATCCGATCGGTTTTCCGTTGGACAATTCTCTTAAACGGGCAATAAATTCAACCAATCCTTTCGTATCTGAAAAAGCAGAATGACATGGTGGTGAAAGAATAGTTGTATGAGGTTCTACTCCTCTTATTTTAGCAATCTGTTCAGTATTTTTCTGAGCTGGAAGAACTCCGCCATGACCTGGTTTTGCACCTTGCGACAATTTGATTTCAATCATTTTTACGGCTGGAAGATTCGCTTTTTCAGCAAATTTATCGGCATCAAAATTTCCTTCTGGAGTACGACAACCAAAATATCCCGTACCAATTTGCCAAGTAATATCTGCGCCTTGTTGATGAAACTGTGTCAATCCTCCTTCGCCTGTGTTGTGATAAAAATTTCCTTTATGAGCTCCTTTATTGAGTGCAACAATCGCATTTTCGCTCAAAGATCCAAAACTCATAGCCGAAATATTCAATAAAGAAGCGGAATACGGTTGTTTGCAATCTGGTCCACCAACAAGAACACGTGGTAATTCTTCATTGACTTTTGCAGGAAACATAGAATGTTTGATTCCTTCATAGCTAGCTTGGTTTAAAACCAATTGCGTTCCAAATGGAGAAGTTGCGTCAATATTTTTGGCTCTTTGATATACTAAAGAACGTTGGTTTCTTGAAAATGGTTTTCCATCGGTAGTACGCTCTATGAAATATTGCTGAATTTCGGGAGCAATCGTTTCAAACAAATAACGGAAGTATCCCAAAACAGGAAAATTTCTTAAAATAGCATGCTTTTGCTGAATGGTATTATAATAGCCAACAATGATAAGTATTACCATTACAGCCGAAAATACAAATCCTGTTTTTAGAAAATAATTGAATCCCAGAGAAATTAACAATAATGTTATACCGATAGTAAATAACTGTTTTCTCATTGTTGAAAAGATTTTAGAGTTAATATGATACGTTTCTATTCTAAAGTTTTTTATGTATAACGCAACCTTACATAAACATGTTTTATACCTTTTTTGTCTGAATCTCTTTCGTCTATTTCAAGAATATCTGTTAGGGATTTGAGCATCGGAGTTAGTTTTGAAAAACCATAATTTCGCGGATCGAATTCGGGTTTTTTCTTTACGATTAGGTTTCCAACATCGCCAAGAAATGCCCAACCATCATCATCTCCAATAGCATCTAGAGTATCTTCGATAAGTTCAATGGTTTGACTATCTATTTTATTAGGAGTTTCTTTTTCAACTACTTTTTTAGATTCTGTAACTGGTGCGGCAGCTGTCTTTGGTAACTTAGTTTGTACAGTTGTTGTTTTTCGTTTCTTCTTGATAGCGCCATCCAGAACTTCTATATAAACAAATCGGTCACAAGCACTTATAAAAGGTTTCGGCGTTTTTTGCTCTCCGATTCCAATAACTTTCATTCCTGATTCACGCAAGCGAATTGCTAATCGCGTAAAATCACTATCACTGGAAACAATACAAAAACCATCCAACTTTCCTGAATACAACAAATCCATAGCATCAATGATTAGTGCAGAATCTGATGAGTTTTTTCCAACGGTATAGCTGTATTGCTGAATGGGTGTAATGGCGTGTTCGAGTAAAACTGCTTTCCAACCGTTAGCATTTGGTTTGGTCCAATCAGCGTAAATACGTTTGGTGGTTGGAGTTCCGAACTTGGCGATTTCTTCCATCATTCCTTTTACATTGCTGTAAGGAACATTATCGGCATCTATAAGTACGGCTAGTTTTAGCTCTTTAGTGTTTTGTGACATTAATTTTAAAAATGAAAAGTTCTTCTCAAAGATACAGGATTATTGTTAGAACATAAAAGTTAATGTTTTGCTTAGACAATTATCGAAAAACACTACACCTTTAACGGAAGATAAAAGTAAAAATTTACCAATGACAAATAAAAACCTATTTTATTTAAAACTATTTTGTAGTCATTTTAATTTTCAACATTATTACAAACTAAAAACCTTGGCCAAATAAATAATTTGTCCAAGGTTTTTAGTTTGTAAAAAATGTGATGAGTAAAACTTATTTTCGAAAAATAAGTAGCTACGCTTTAATTTCAACGTGCTCTTCAACCAATTCTGAAACCTGAATATTCGCAATCAGTTTCACATTTTCACCTAGACCTAACCCCCCCGTATCTGTGAGTATGTTCCAAGTCATTCCAAATTCCATGCGATTGATAATTCCTGTGATTTCAAAACCATGTTTTAAAACACCTTGCCCACTATTTTGTGAACCACCATATTCTACATCCAATGTAATTGGTTTGGTAACTCCTCTTAAGGTTAAGTTCCCACCCATTTTGTAATCGCTGCCACCCGTATTTACAAACGAAGTGGACACAAAAGTAATTGTTGGATATAGATCTGCGGCAAAGAAATCACCATTTTGCAAGTGTTCATCACGTTGTGCCTGATTGGTATCAATACTTTTAACATCTATTTCAAAAGTTACTTTGGCATCATTAAAATCATCACCATTAGTAACTATTTTTCCATCGAATTTGTTAAATGAACCTGTAACATTAGAGATAAGCAGATGCTTAATTTTAAACAGCACCTCAGTGTGTAATGGGTCAATGACCCATGTTGTTGTATTTGTCATGATTTTTTGATTTAAATTTTATTTATACTTCAAAAGTATTTAAATTTACTATCCAAAGTATAGCAGTTACCTTTAGGTAATTAGTTACCCACAAGTAAGTACGTAAAAAACAATTAGAAAGTGATGAATCAAAAAGAAGTAGTTTGTCAACAAAGATTGATGATCACACGAGACGCCTTAGAAGTAATTCAGGGCAAATGGAGAATACCCATAGTTCTTTCATTGACATTTGGCAACAAAAGATTTGGAGAGATTCAACGAGAAATTGTTGATATATCTCCAAAAATGTTGTCCCAGGAATTAAAAGCTTTGGAAACGAACAAAATTATCACAAGAACATTGTATGATAGTATGCCTATAACTGTAGAATATTCTCTAACACCATTAGGATTGACAATGAAAACATTACTTGATGAAATTTTAAACTGGGGCATTCATTTTCGGAAAGAAATTGTTGGGAAGTAAATTGGCTACTTGTTTTTGGCAATTTATTATGAAACCAAATGCCTTAGCCCTGATAGTAATGGAAAGCCTTGTGAAAATAGACTTGTATTTTTTCTCGCTAGAAAAGAGCGACCAACGTAAGCTCCTTTTGTAGCATAGAAAAAAACAAGGATATGAACAAGCTTGTAATGGACAGCAGGAAATAGCTCCTTAAAAATAAATTTACTTTGAAGATGCTAATAAATTTTAAATAATTATTTTTGCAACCTCTTAAAATTAATACTACTACAGAATTATATATTATGGTAAAAGATTTATTCGAAAGAATTCAAAACAATAAAGGGCCGTTAGGAAGATGGGCTTCACAAGCTGAGGGTTATTTTGTATTTCCAAAATTAGAAGGAGAATTAGGTCCTAGAATGAAATTTCAAGGAAAAGATATTTTGAACTGGAGTTTGAATGACTATTTAGGTCTTGCGAATCATCCAGAAGTTAGAAAAGCAGATACTGAAGCAGCAATTGCTTATGGTGCTGCAGCTCCAATGGGTGCGCGTATGATGAGCGGTCACACGACTTATCACGAACAATTGGAGCAAGAATTGGCGGCTTTTGTACAGAAAGAATCGGCTTATTTATTGAACTTTGGTTACCAGGGAATGGTGTCTATTATTGATGCTTTGGTAACGAGAAATGACGTAATTGTGTACGATGTTGATGGACACGCTTGTATTATTGATGGGGTTCGTTTGCATAGTGGAAAACGTTTTACGTACAAACACAATGACATTGAAAGTATGGAAAAAAACCTTCAACGTGCTACTAAAATAGCGGCAGAAACTGGAGGCGGAATTTTATTCATTACAGAAGGTGTTTTTGGAATGCGCGGTCAACAAGGAAAGTTGAAAGAAATTGTAGCAATGAAAGAAAAATACAATTTCCGTCTTTTGGTTGATGATGCTCACGGTTTTGGTACTCTTGGAAAAACTGGTGCCGGTGCTGGAGAAGAGCAAGGTTGTCAAGATGGAATTGATGTTTACTTCTCAACATTTGCTAAATCGATGGCTAATATTGGAGCTTTTGTAGCTGCCGACAAAGATGTTATTGATTATTTAAAATACAATTTGCGTTCTCAAATGTTTGCCAAAGCATTACCGATGATTCAAACAATTGGTTCTTTGAAACGTTTGGAATTATTACGTAAATCATCTGAAATAAAAGACAAATTGTGGGTAAATGTAAATGCATTACAAAACGGTTTGAAAGAAAAAGGATTTGATATTGGTGACACTAATACTTGTATCACTCCAGTCTATTTACAAGGAAGTATTCCTGAAGCGATGATAATGGTGAATGATTTAAGAGAGAACTATGGTATTTTCTTGTCTATCGTCGTGTATCCTGTGATTCCAAAGGGAATTATTTTATTACGTATGATTCCTACTGCTTCCCATACTTTGGAAGATATCAACGAAACATTAACAGCATTTGAAGCTATCCGTGAAAAATTAACAAACGGTACTTACAAAGAAATTGCCGCTAAAACTACTGTAGATTTGGATGCGTAATTTTTAAGTTGCTGAGTTACTGAGATTCTAAGTTGCTAAGTCACTAAGAAACTTTATAATAACACCTGATTGGTTTTTAAAACTTGTCAGGTGTTTTTTTTTTGCAGTAAATTTAAATCTCAAAAAACTTAGAGGCTTAGCAACTTAGAAACTCAGCAACTTTAAATAAAAAAACTTAGTAACTTAGCGACTCAAAAACTTAGAAACTTTAAAGAAAAATGATTCCGCACTTACTAATTATTCCGGGACTTGGAGATTCTGGTGAGAAACACTGGCAAAGCTTTTGGTTAGAAAAATTTCCCAATTCAACTAAAGTCGTACAAGACAATTGGGACACACCTCAACTTAGTGAATGGCTTAACAGATTGAATGAAAATATTCAAAAAATAAATGAGCCCACTATTTTGGTTGCTCATAGCCTTGCTGTTTCTCTAGTAATGCATTGGGTTTCTCAAAACAGCAATCCAAATATCATTGGCGCTTTATTGGTCGCTCCTGCTGATGTCAATTCACCAGCACATACCCCTGATTTTTTGAGGCATTTTAGTCCTATTCCAACGCAAACTATTCCTTTTCCTTCCTTAGTAATTGGATCCGAAAATGATACTTACATGACACTGGAAAGAGCTAAAGAATTAGCCTCGCATTGGGGAAGTGATTTTGTAAATATCGGCCAGCAAGGACATATAAATTCTGATTCGAATTTAGAATATTGGGAAGAAGGCCAAGCTTTTTTACAACAATTAATTACCAAAATAAACCGCTAAAATGGCAAATCCAATAGTTTCTCCATCTTGGCTTAACGACCAGTTAGATAATCCGAACTTAATTATACTTGAAGCCCGATTAGAGCAAAACCAATCGAATTTAGAAAATCAAAATCCGGGTTTGCAAATAAAAGGAGCTCGTCTATTTGATATCAAAAATAATTTTAGTGATACAAGTAATCTGCTACCAAATACTTTTCCTTCAACAGAACAATTTACTACTGAAGCTCAAAAATTAGGCATTAATAAAAATAGCATTATAGTTGTTTATGATACTTTAGGAATTTATTCGAGTCCAAGAGCTTGGTGGATGTTTAAAACAATGGGACATTCTGAGGTTTATGTTTTGGATGGTGGCCTCCCTGAATGGATAAAAGAGGGATTTCCAACGGAAAACCAAAACGAAACTACTTATCCAAAAGGAAATTTTGAAGCCAAATTACAACCTGAATCTATTAGAAATAAAGAACAGATTTTAGAAAATATATCTACCAAAGAAGCAGTTTTAATTGATGCCCGTTCATCTGATAGATTTTACGCCATTCAGAAAGAACCTAGAGCAGGTATGCGAAGCGGACATATTCCAAATTCTATTAATGTTCCTTATACAGAATTGCAACAGAATGGAAAATACAAATCTACAAGTGAATTGGCTTCAATTTTAAATCTGAATAACCAACCATTAGTATTTACTTGTGGATCTGGAATTACAGCCTGTATTGTTTTATTGGCTTGCGAACTGATTTCAGACAATCCAAAAGCGGTTTATGATGGCTCCTGGACGGAATGGGGAGCTAGTGAATTGCCTATTGAGAAGTAATTTTTTTGAACACGAATTACACAAATTTTCACAAATTAAAGGATGTGGTTTTTTATCACTGAAAGTAGTTGATAATTTTAAACCGCAAAGATCGCAAAGGATTACGCAAAGTTCGCAAGGCTTTGCGAACTTTAAGTTTTTAAACATAAAGAATTATTTTTCTTTGAGTTCCTTGCGGTTATTTTTTTGAGTTTGTTTTTCAACTACCCTATCCTCAATCCATTTTCTATTCTAAAATCGGGAGCTAATAGAATAATGTCTCCCTCCTCGCCCATAGCTCCTAATACCAAACATTCACTCATAAACTTTCCTATTTGTTTTTTAGGAAAATTGACTACCGCTACGATTTGTCTTCCTATTAAACTTTCTTTTGTATATCGTTTAGTAATTTGAGCAGAAGTTTTTCGGATTCCGATTTCGGTTCCAAAATCTATTCTGAGTTGAAAAGCTGGTTTTCGAGCTTCGGAAAAATCATTAACTTCGAGTATAGTTCCTACCCGCATTTCTACTCTTTCAAATTCTGACCAAGATAAATCCATGTTTCTTTTTAGTTGCTAAGTTAGTGAGTTACTGAGATTATAAGTTAAAAAAAATCCAGATTAAACATTATAAAAAAATCCCAAAACTTTCGCTTTGGGATTTCTATTTTCATAATAACTGTTTACTAATAACTGTAAACTGCTAACTTATTATTTTACGTCCATTAATTCAACGTCGAAAACTAAAACAGCATTTGGTGGAATAACTCCTCCTGCTCCTGCCGGTCCGTATCCTAAATCAGATGGAATTACAAAACGAGCTTTATCACCTACTGATAACAAAGCAATTCCTTCGTCCCATCCTTCGATTACCTGACCTTGACCTAATCTGAATTCGATTGGTTTTTTTCTTGGGTAAGAAGAATCAAAAACTTTACCGTTATCTAAAGAACCTTCGTAGTGAACAGCAACTGTTTTACCATTTTCGGCTTTTTTACCAGAACCTCTTTGGATGAATTGGTAACGCAAACCACTTTCAGTTTTTTCAAAACCTGCCGCTAATTGTTCCATTTTTGCTTCTGATTCTGCTTTTGCAGCAGCTTCTCTTTTCATACGAGCTCCTCTTAAACCAATAAAAGCTTCGATTGCATTCCATTTTTGAGCTTCTTCACCAACTCTGATGATTTCAAGCGTTTCTAATGCATCACCTTGAGCAACTGCATCAACTACATCTTGACCTTCGATTACGTGACCGAAAACAGTATGTTTGTTATCTAACCAAGAAGTTGGAACATGAGTGATAAAAAATTGAGAGCCATTAGTTCCAGGACCAGAATTAGCCATAGAAAGCACTCCTGGACGATCATGTTTCAAAGATGGATGAAACTCATCATCAAATTTGTAACCTGGATCACCAGTACCAGTTCCTTTTGGGCAACCTCCCTGAATCATGAAATCTGGAATTACTCTATGGAAATTCAAACCATCATAGAATTTTTGTCCTTGAGGTTTTACTTTATTTTCCATGTTCCCTTCAGCAAGAGCTACAAAGTTCCCAACTGTTCCAGGTGTCAAATCGTGTGTTAGTTTTACTAAAATCGCTCCTTTTGAGGTATTGAATTTAGCGTATATTCCGTTTTCCATTTTGTATATTTTTTATTGAGGTGCAAATTTACAAATTAATTCTATTTAACTCATTATCGAATTAAGAAGATGGTTAAAATAAAATAGCACGCAGATCTTGCAGATTTTAGCAGATTTCTTTTTAACCTGAACTCGATTGTTATTCTTTTAGGAAATATCAATAGAAATAGGCTTTAGCCTATTTTGTAAATGAAAATGTGAATTGGCTTTAGCCAAAATTTAGATCTGTTTTGGCTAAAGCCAATTAAAATCCTATTTCGTAAATGGGCTAAAGCCCATTCCTATTGAATTTGACTTAAATTATTAGTAATGCTATCTAACAATTTTTTTTTGACCGCAAGTCACGCAAAGAAAAAATCATACATTGTGTAGAAAAAAAGCAAGGTTCACAACGCTTATGCTCCCGAAAGCTTTCGGAATTGCATGATCCTTTGCGAACCTTGCGGTTGAAAATTAGCAAGACACTTTGTCAAGAATCAGAACAAATCTTCTTGAAATTTGTGGTTATTTTTTTATTTTTTCAAACTCATGTGTTTGCCCTGACTTGAATCGAGCTTTCTTTAAACTTTACATTTCTATTTTTTAGATTTTGATTTATAAGTAAGTCCGTAAACTACTAATGATAAAAGTGCCAAAACAATACATCCGATTGTGACAGTATGCCATTCTCCAAGTTTCCAAAGCAATAAACCGTAAGCTGAACCTGCCGCTGTTCCTAAAAAACTAAACGACATAAATACTGTATTTAATCTGTTTCTTGCTTCTGGCAAAAGTGAATACACTCGCGTTTGATTTGAAATATGTACGCCTTGAATTCCAATATCCATAAGCACAATTCCAATGATAATTCCAATCACATTTTCTGCAGAAAAATAGTAAACTACAAAACTAATTAAAAGCAACAAACAACCATAACCAACTGCAATTCTTGAATTTCCTTTATCGCCAAGTTTTCCAACTAAGGGTGCTGCCAAAGCTCCTGAAGCTCCAACAATTCCAAAAAGTCCTATTGTAGCACTATTAAAATGGAAAGGCGCTTCTGAAAGCAGCAAAACCATTGTTGTCCAAAAAGCTCCAAACTGCGCAAAAGAAAAAGCATTAATCAAAGTCGCTTCTCGCAAAAGCGGCTGTGTTTTTATTAATGTAAAAAGCGATTGAATTAATTGCCCATATGAACCTTGAAACTGTGGTCTGTTGACTGGAAATTTATTTTGAATCACAAAAAATATCAAAAGACAAATTCCGGCAGCAATCCAAAACATGGCTCTCCATCCTAAAAGTTGTCCCACAAAACCGCTTAAAGTTCTGGAAAGTAAAATTCCAATAAGCAATCCACTCATGATTATACCAATCACTTTTCCACGCTGTTCGGGTGAACTTAAAGAAGCTGCCAATGGCAAAATAAGTTGCGGCACTATTGAGGTGATTCCAATAAGCAAAGAGGCAATTTGTAAAATTAAAAAGCTTTTCGCCGTGGCGGCAATAATCAAAGCTATTATGCTAGCGAAAGTGGTCATCAAAATTTGCTTTTTGCGCTCAATTTTATCTCCCAGCGGAACCATAAAAAACAACCCAATGGCATAACCCGCTTGGGTCAAATACGTAACAGTTCCTGCGTTTGCTTCGGGAATTTTAAATTCTTTGGCTATTAAAATAATTAATGGCTGGCAATAATAAAGATTTGCAACTATAAGCCCAGTGCAGGCTGCCATAAATAAGACATTTGTTTTGGATAAATTCATGTAGCAAAAATAGTATTCTAATTAATGGATTATGTTCAACCTTTATATTTTCATAAAATCCTCTCTAATCGGACTAAAAACATCAATCAATAAACCATCTTCAAGGCAAAGCACACCATGAATTACGTGAGGAGGAATATAAAAACAATCTCCTTCTTTCATTACCTTGGTTATTCCGTTGATAGTTACTTCAAATGAACCTTTGGCAACATTCGTAACTTGTGAATGGTAATGTTCGTGCAGTGTTCCAACAGCTCCTTTTTCAAAAAGAACATTAACCATCATTATGGTATCATCATACCCCATGATTTTGCGTTTGATACCTTCGCCAACTACTTCCCACTCAAAGTCTGTGTCTTTTATAAATTCTTTACTAGCTCCAAATTTTTGCATCGTATTTTATTTTATATGATTATTTGTTTGAAATGCAATTGTTACGCATTCCAGTCTGTTAATTTTAAAGCAAAAATAACTCATAGATTGCAATTCAAACAATATCAAAATTATTTAATTACAAACTATGAGTTATTAGTCTGATTCAGACAAAATCGTATCTCTTAAAACTATAAACTCAATTGCTCATCAATCAAAGAAGTTAATTCTTTCTCTGAAACTCCGAAGGAAATTATACTCCCTTTTTTATCAATTACAATTTTAGTTGGGATACGTTGTATTTTATACTTATTACTAACAGTATTATTAGAATCAAAAAGCACATTAAAACTGTATTTATTGTTACTTATATATTTAATTACTTTTTCAGTAATCTCTTCTGCTTTATCTCTTTCCAAAGTATCCACAAATAAAAATTCTACATTCTTATCTTTATATTTTGTCACTAATTCTTGCATTGCGGGAAAAGAAGCTTTACAAGGGCCGCACCAAGTCGCCCAAAAATCAAGAACAACCACTTTCCCTTTCAAATTGGATAAATTAACAACTTTCCCTTCCATATTTTTCAAACTAAAATCAATAGCTTCTGTAGAACCGATTTTCTCTACAATAACAGATTTTACATTAGCATTAACTGTTTCAATAGATTCGTTTTTTATTTTATTGTAATCTTCCAAAGGCAAATGCAATTTTCTGTAAATAGTTTCTAATTGAGCCAGAAGTATTTTAGAATCTATCTCTTTTGATAGTTCCTCTTCAATGTACTTTTTAGTAAACTCTAATCCTTTTACTTTTTCCATAGAAGCAGCATAACGCTCTTTTCCTCCTATGTCCAAAACTCCCAATTGATTGAGCTTATCCTGAAATTGAAAAGCCTCTTCAAATTTATTTAGTTTATAAAGTACTAATGCATAAGTGTTTGTATACGAATTATAATATTCTTGAAATTTTTCAAGTAAATAAGGCTGATTAGACATTAATATATCTATTGCTTTTTTAGATAATTTTTCTGCAAAATCAATGTCCTTTGCAGGAGCTGCCAAATCTCCGCCTGCAAATTTCCAAGCATAATCATTGTAAACATCTGCTGCGCCTACTCTGCTATGACTAGAAATTAAACCTTCATATTGCTCCATTTTTTGAAGATCCTTTTGGTCAACATAAATTTTCAATAAACTTTGATAAAACCAATTTTTATAGATTGTAGGATTGAATTTAGTGGTATAAGTATTTAAAGCTTCTAAAACATAAGCTTCTGATTTATTAGAGCCAAATAAAAAATCCTGAATAAATTTATCTCCTGCTAATTTTCCGTAAGGGTATTTTATTTTTATTTGCTTGTCTATTTCCTCTTTTTTATCAAGCATACCTAAATTATCATAAAGATATAAAGCTGCGATCAAATACTTTTCTGAATTCTTTTTTTCGCACTTTTTTGCAAAATCTAACATTCCCTCTTTCACTTTATCATCGTTAACATTTTTATTACTCAAATACACCCAGTAATTTTCATTTTCTTTCATTATAGAATATTTGGCATATATTTTATCGAATTCGTCCACAATACTTTTTGGTTTATTAAGACTAAAATTGAATTTTTCAACGAAAGGACTATGTGAAAATAACAACAAATCAATTTTTTCTATTAAACATTCACCCATGTTAGCCGGATCTAAAAACACATCATACCCTTCATTCTTATTGTCGTCAACAATTTTATTACCATCAACAATGATTGCTATAAAATATTTAGTTGCGTCTGGTAGTTTAAGAGTAAATTCATATTCATTATTCTTTTTTATCAGTGATGCAATTTCTTCAATATTATAGTAATCTTTATAGCATCCGATTCTAATTTTGGCACCATTTGGAACTTCTATATCTTTAGGTGGTTCATATACATAAGTATTTTCTTTGCCATTTTTTATTTTTGAACCTTTCAAATACACTTTTCCGATTTGAGAAAAAGCAATATTGCAACATGCTAAAAAAATTAATAGTACTGATTTTTTCATTTTTTATTTTTTAGAGTTATGGTCAGTTGTCAAAATATATAACTGATTGATTTACTTAGAATTTAAAAGTGAATATAGTTGATTTTTACTACATAATAATATTATTAAGAAAAATTTATATAAAAAAGAAAATTGTACTTATGAAACCCAATGCTCTAGCCCAGATAGTAATGAAAATCCTTGTGGGGCGGGGTTCGCCCCACAAGATTACTTCACTAGGTTTTTATTTTAACAGGAGTTCAGTGAACTTCGTTTGCAATGGATAGCTGGAAATAGCTCCTAAAAAAAATGACACTCTTTCGAATGCCATTTTTATATTTTGAAATTTAAAAAATTACTTAACTAATAGACCTGCATTTTTCAAATAAGGTTCAACTTGCATGTCGTGACCAATAAATTCTTTGAATGCCTTATTTAAATCAACACTATTCCCTACAGACAAAATGTATTTCTTAAATCTTTCGCAGTTTTCTCTAGTCATTCCGCCATGAGCTTCCATCCAGTCGTAAGCATTGTAATCTAGCGTTTTGGACCAAGTGTAAGCGTAATACCCTGCAGAATATCCGCCACCCCAAATGTGTGCAAAATAAGGAGTGTGGTAACGCGGAGGCACTTCATTGACCAATAATCCGTATTTCTCTAATGCTTCTTTTTCGAAAACTAAAGTTGGTTTGAAATCAGATTCTTTCTCAACACTGTGCCAAGCCATATCAAGCGTTGAGGCAGCTAAAATTTCGGTTACATCATATCCTTTGTTAAAAGTTTCAGCTTTTTTGATTTTCTCAATTAGCTCTTTTGGCATTGGCTGTTTGGTTTGATAATGAATCGCATAACTTTTTAAAACTGTAGGATCTAATGCTGCGTGTTCATTGATTTGAGATGGAAATTCTACATAATCTCTTGGTACTGAAGTTCCAGATAATGACTCATATTGTTGATTCGCAAACAATCCGTGTAAGGTATGCCCAAATTCATGAAACATTGTAGTTACGTCATCAAAACTAATTAATGATGGATTTCCGTTTACTGGTTTAGCAAAATTATAAACGTTTACAATTACTGGTTTTTGTTTTAAATAGTGAGATTGATTAACAAAAGTATTCATCCATGCTCCACCTCTTTTATTGTCACGAGTATAAAAGTCCAAATAATAGATAGCGATAGAAGTTCCTTTGTCATCAAAAACCTCATATACTTTTACATCTGGGTTATAAACCGGTAAATCTTTTCTTTCCTTAAAAGTGATACCATACATCTGTTTAGCAGCAAAGAAAACCCCTTTTTCTAAAACAGTAGTCAACTCGAAATACGGTTTAATTTGACTTTCATCTAAATCGTATTTTGCTTTACGAACTTGTTCTGCATAGAAGTTCCAGTCCCAAGGCTCTAATTTGAAACCTCCATTTTGAGCATCAATTAAAGCTTGAATTTCTTTAGCTTCTACTTTGGCTTTAGCTACTGCTGGAGCAGCAATTTCGGCTAATAATTTCATAGCTGGCTCAGGTGTTTTTGCCATTTGGTCTTGCAATTTCCATTCAGCAAAACTTTTCTTACCCATTAAATTTGCTTTTTGCAAACGCAATTTTGCTATTTTTTCTAAAGTCTCACGCGTATCTCCTTCGTCATTCTTTTCAGCGCGAAACCAGCCAGCTTTGTATAATTTTTCTCTAGTAGCGCGATTTTTCAAACTAACCAACAAAGGCTGTTGCGTGGTATTTAATAATCCGATTAAGTATTTGTTTTCATTACCGGCTTCTTTCGCTTTTTGTTTGGCAGCTTCAATTTCTGCTGCGCTCAAACCATCTAAATCAGCAACATTGTCAAATAAAACAGCTCCATTTTTACGAGCCAATAACAATTTGTTATCATAAAGAGTCCCTAAAGTCGCTAACTCTTCATTAATTTTTTTCATTTTTTCTTTATCCGCCTCAGATAAATTAGCACCCGCCAATTCAAATTTTTGCAAATAGTATTCAGTCAGTTTTTTATCTTCTCCTTTTAACGTGGTCAAGTCAATAGCTTTGATTCGTTTGTATAATTTACTGTTCAAATAAATTTTATCACTATGTCCCGAAAAAATCGGAGCATATTCGGCTTCTATAGCCTGTAAAGTTGGATTGGTATTAGAACCAGTCAGATTATAAAAAATCCCTGAGGCTCTACTCAAATCCTCGCCACTGGTTTCTAATGCCAAAACGGTATTTTGAAAAGTTGGTTTAGCGGGATTATTTGCTATTTTTTCAATCTCCTGATCGTGAACTTTCAAACTATATTCAAAAGCAGGTTTGAATTGTTCATCTTTAATAATACTAAAATTGGGTGCCTGATACTGTAAAGTACTTTTCTGTAATAATGGGTTTTTCATTTTTTCAGCATTGTTTTGTGAATTTGCATTTTGCACTTGTAGTAAAGAAACAAAACACAAAGAACTCATAACGAACAATTTGGATTTAATTCGCATATTAAATATTTTTAAATTAGTAAGCCATAAAAATAGATAAAAAAAAGTGATTTTTGGACACTTTGGAACCATTAGCAAGACAAAATTTTTATATTATATTTAAAGAACAAAGGCTATCCGTTATTAATTTTAAAGAAAATCAAAAAGAATATCTTCTATATTTGTAATACTTGATAAAACCAAAATCTATGAGCTCTATATTTGATAAAACTGATAATCAATCTATAATAGACCGAATCAACAATCTCAAACCCGATAGTCAGAGACAATGGGGAAAAATGTCTGTAGATCAAATGCTGAAACACGCTAATGAAACCATTATTGTTGCTTTTGGTGAAAACCAAATCAAAATGAATTTTGTTTTAAAGCTTTTAGGAAAGATGCTGAAAAAGAAAATGCTTAATTCGGATTTTGGAGAAAACAGTCCTACTGCTAAAGAGTTTATTTTTACGGGAAATTATAACTTTGATGAAGCTAAAGCTGAATTGATAAAAAATTTCAGTCGTTTTACCGAAGGCCATCAATCCATTACATTAATGAATCATCCTTTTTGGGGAAAAATGACTTACGAAGATTGGGATATATTAATGTGGAAACATATCAATCATCATTTGAAACAGTTTGGCGTTTAGTAATCAATCCTTAAAAAAAACATTAGTTTATGAGTATAATTAGACATAAACATTTCTTTTTGTCTTATTCTGAAGAGCACGAACAAGCAGAATGGGCCGCTTATTATTTGACTGGGAAATCGCAGTTTGAACACCATTACGAGCGACCTTATTTTAAGCAAGATCCAATGGTTGATACAGAATCGGCACATTGGAAAAACTACAAGGATTCTGGTTATGACAAAGGGCATCTAGTTCCTGCTGCGGACATGAAATTTTCGGAAGAAGCCTATAACGAAACCTTTTTAACCTCGAATGTAGCACCACAAAACAGAGCATTTAATGCTGGTGTCTGGAATCGATTGGAGCAAAAAATTCGGTATTGGGCGGATAAATATTCTGCCCTTTTCATCGTTACCGGAGGTATTTTAGAAGCCGATTTAATAACTATTGGAGAAGAAGAAGTCTCAGTTCCTGAATATTTTTTCAAAATTGTGGTCAGGGTTCAAAATGATGGTTTGGTTATGATTCCTTTTCTAGTTCCCAATGCAAAATCGGATGCGCCACTTTATACATTTGCCACAACTATTGACGATATTGAACAAATCACAGGGATTGACTTCAATCAAAAATTATCTGAAAAAATTGAAGAGAAAATCAAAAAAGAGCTGAGTTATAAGGAATGGAGTTTTAGTTAGGAAATTACACAGAGAGCCACGAAGATATCGCAGAGATACACAAAGAAGTTTAAATAAAAGTCTTAGCCAATCTTTATTTTTTTTCCTTTTGTAAAAAATGTGAAATCTGGAATCTGGAATCTGAAATCTTTTAATGTACCTTTGCCCTTCTTAAAAAAGCAACATGAGAATTGATATTATAACCGTATTACCTGAATTATTAAGAAGCCCTTTTGAAGCTTCCATAATGAAACGCGCTATTGACAAAGGATTAGTAGAAGTTCATTTTCATAATTTAAGAGATTATACAACCAATAAACAAAAAAGTGTTGACGATTATCCTTTTGGTGGTGGTGCAGGAATGGTTATGACTGTTCAGCCCATCGATGCCTGTATCACTCATTTGAAAAGCGAAAGAGAATACGACGAAGTCATTTATATGTCTCCAGATGGCGAAACATTAAACCAAAAAATGGCCAACACCATGTCTATGTATGAAAACATCATTATTTTATGCGGACATTATAAAGGAGTGGATCAACGCGTTCGTGACCATTTTATCACCAAAGAAATCTCGATAGGTGATTATGTTTTGAGTGGAGGAGAATTAGGAGCTTTAGTATTATGTGATTCATTGATACGATTAATCCCTGGTGTTTTGAGTGACGAAACTTCAGCCCTGACTGATAGTTTTCAAGATGGGTTATTATCTGGCCCCATTTATACTCGTCCGGCTGATTATAAAGGATGGAAAGTTCCGGATGTGCTATTGAGCGGTCATTTTGCTAAAATTGACAAATGGCGTGAAGATACAGCTTACGAACACACAAAGAACCGAAGACCTGACTTATTAAGCGATTAATTTTCATATATTTATACTTTAAATTAGAATTGATTTACTTCATAATAACCTTAAAAGTATAAAATCATGAAAAAATTAATTATCACAGTATTTTTAATTGTTGTGTTTATAATTCCTTTTGTTTCTTTTGCTCAGGGAATCAATAAAAATTCTTTATTAAATGAACTCAACAAAACTTATGGTATTGCTCTAAGTGAAGATGAAAAAATCTACTTCGAAAATGCAAACAAAGAATTAATATTAGGTTTATTTAGCTTGGACGAAAAGAATTTATCAAAAGAAGATCGAGACAAACAAATTGATAAATTATTTGATAAAAGAGACAAGAACCTAACTTCCTCTTTAGGCATCAACAAATACAGTGACATCAAGTCAAAAACAGATGATAAAATGGTGCAAACGGTACAAAAAATAAAACAATCCAAAATGACTCCTTGATTTATTTTGTGACTCAAATTTCCGAAAAGAGCTTTTAGAGATAAAAGCTCTTTTTTATTAATAGAGGATTAAAACTATAAGTCTCTTAGGAACAAAGAATTGAACTAAAAATAAAATCTACAAAAAAAGAACTCTAATTTAGGATTTTTAATTATATTTGCACCCGATTTAGACCAACCTCTGGCGAGATCCGTGAATGTTGCTCTAGTATTAAATCCATAAATTAAAAATAAAATGGCAGATTTATTGAAATTCGTTCAAGACGAATTCGTAACAAGAAAAGATTTCCCTGCATTCGGAGCTGGAGACACAATCACAGTTTACTACGAAATTAAAGAGGGTGAAAAAACAAGAACACAGTTTTTTAAAGGTGTTGTTATTCAAAGAAGAGGTTCAGGAAACACTGAAACTTTTACAATTCGTAAAATGTCTGGAGCAATTGGAGTTGAGCGTATCTTCCCAGTAAACTTACCAGCTTTACAAAAAATTGAAATCAACAAGAAAGGTGCTGTACGTAGAGCTAGAATTTTCTACTTCAGAGAACTTACTGGTAAAAAAGCTAAGATTAGAGATAAAAGAAGATAGTTTACTATTCCTCTTTAACATTAAAAAGTCCCATTTCGATATTTTTCGAATTTGGGACTTTTTTTTTGATAATTTTTACATGCCTAAAATCGTAATTTAAAAACCAAAAGGCATTAAAAATGTCAAATTCAGAATATCACAGAATATCTTATTAATATTATTTTTTTATCAATCATTTAAAAGATTTTTACAAGTTCATTTCATATCTTTGCCCGCCTTATCTCAATCGTTATAATTGTTAATAAGGCCTCTGACAAACTTATGTTTTAGATTAAAAAAAATAAAAAAATGACATCAAAAGCTAAAATTTTTTACACACTTACAGATGAGGCTCCTTTATTGGCAACCTACTCTTTCTTACCTATTGTACAAGCATTTACTGCAACTTCTAATATCGAAATCGAAACTAGAGACATTTCTCTTGCAGGAAGAATCTTAGCGAACTTTTCAGATTTTTTAAAAGAAGATCAAAAAATCGAAGATGCTTTGACTGAACTTGGAAAATTAGCGACTACTCCAGAAGCCAACATCATAAAATTACCAAACGTTTCTGCATCAGTTCCGCAATTAAAAGCAGCTATTGCCGAATTACAATCTCACGGTTATGCTGTACCAAATTTCCCAGAAACTCCTCAAAACGATGCTGAAAAGGAAATTAAAGCAAAATATGCTAAAGTATTAGGTTCGGCTGTAAATCCAGTTTTACGTGAAGGAAACTCTGATCGTAGAGCTCCAAGAGCGGTAAAGAATTTTGCAAAAGCAAACCCACATTCTATGGGAGCTTGGTCATCAGATTCTAAAACAAAAGTAGCTTCTATGTCAAAAGGTGATTTTTACGGAAGTGAAAAATCAGTAACTGTTGCTGAAGCAAATGATGTAAAAATTGAATTTATTGCTAAAGATGGTTCTACAACTGTTTTAAAAGCAAGCACACCATTGAAAGCAGGTGAAATCATTGACAGTTCTGTAATGAACATTGCTGCTTTGAAAAGTTTTGTTACTGAAGCTATCGCTGATGCAAAAAAAGAAGGTGTTTTACTTTCTGTACACTTGAAAGCAACAATGATGAAGGTTTCTGACCCAATCATTTTTGGCGCTATCGTTGAAGTTTATTTCAAAGATGTTTTCGCTAAATATGCAGACTTATTCAAAAATTTAAATATTGACACTCGCAATGGTTTAGGTGATGTTTACGCTAAAATCGCGGGACAACCAGAACAAGCAGAAGTTGAAGCTGCTTTGACACAAGCTATCGAAAACGGACCAGCTTTGGCAATGGTAAATTCTGATAAAGGAATTACTAACTTACACGTTCCTTCAGATGTAATTGTAGATGCTTCTATGCCAGCTATGATTCGTACTTCTGGTCAAATGTGGAATAAAGATGGAAAAGCACAAGATACTCTTGCTATTATTCCAGACCGTTGTTATGCTGGAATCTATACTGCAACAATTGATTTTTGTAAAAAACACGGAGCTTTTGATCCAAAAACAATGGGTAGTGTTCCAAACGTAGGTTTGATGGCTCAAAAAGCGGAAGAATACGGATCTCATGACAAAACTTTCCAATTGAAAGCAGACGGAGTTGTTCGTGTTGTTGACCAAAACGGAACTGTTTTGATGGAACAAGCAGTCGAAACTAATGATATTTTCAGAATGTGTCAAGCTAAAGATGCTCCTATTCAAGACTGGGTTAAATTGGCTGTAAACAGAGCTCGTTTATCTAATACTCCAGCAGTATTTTGGTTAGACGAAAACAGAGCACACGATAGAGAATTAATCGTTAAAGTTCAAAAATATTTAAAAGATTACGATACAACAAACTTAGATATTCGCATTTTAAATCCAGTTGCTGCAACTGAATTCACTTTAGACAGAATCATCCAAGGTTTAGATACCATTTCGGTAACTGGTAATGTATTACGTGATTATTTAACTGACTTATTCCCAATTCTTGAGTTAGGAACTTCAGCAAAAATGTTATCTATCGTTCCATTAATGAATGGTGGTGGTTTATTCGAAACTGGTGCTGGTGGATCTGCTCCAAAACACGTTGAACAATTCATTGAAGAAGGTTACTTACGTTGGGATTCTCTTGGAGAGTTCTTGGCTTTAGGAGCTTCATTAGAGCATTTAGGACAAACTTTAGACAACTCAAAAGCAATTGTTTTATCTGAAACTTTAGACGAAGCTAACGATAAATTCTTAGCTAATGATAAATCGCCAGCACGTAAAGTTGGGCAAATCGATAATAGAGGTTCTCACTTTTATTTAGCTTTTTACTGGGCTCAGGCTTTGGCTGCTCAAACAAAAGATGCTGAATTAAAAGCAATCTTCACTCCTATTGCTGCCGAATTTGAAGCTAACGAGGCTAAAATCAATAGTGAATTAATTGGAGCTCAAGGAAAACCACAAACTATTGGTGGTTATTACCAACCAAATCCTGAATTGACTAGTAAGGCAATGCGTCCAAGCGAAACATTCAATACTATTTTAGATAAAATTACAGCTTTGAAAACAGCTTAATTTATTTTCAATTTATATATTTAAAAGACAACTCGAAAGGGTTGTCTTTTTTTTATACATTTAAAAACCACAAAACCACTAATTATCATTACTATAAAACTCTAATTCATCTAAAATTATTCATTTAAATCTAAAAAGATTATATTTTTTTTAACTACAACAAACAGCTATTGCTATTAAATTTAAAGACCTATTTTAGCGACTTACTACCTTAAAACTTTTTTCCAATATGAGATTTACCATCAAAATTCTCTGTTTATTATTTTTTATCCAATCTTCAGCCCAAACCATTGGTAATCAAGAAAAAATAACAAATTATATCGAAGCTTATTTTCATTACGACCGAGAAAATATTCATGTCCAATTCAATAAGAATATCTATATAAATGATGAAGATCTTGCTTTTAAAGGGTATGTATGGAGCAAAAACAATAATGCCCCGAACGTTGACACCAATAATATACAATTAATTATCTATAACGAGAAAGATGAAATTGTTCTGAAGCAATTGCTTTTTTCCAGCAATGGCTGTTTCTCGGGAGGAATTCATTTGAACGACAAATTATTCAAAGCTGGTAAATATACCTTCCATTTCTATACTAATTGGATGAATAATTTCAAAGAAGATGACTCTTTTACACAAGTAATTGAAATCATTAACAGAAATGATCCTTATGCTTTCAAAACAAACGAACCAAATTGGGCTTCAGCCAAAATAACTTTATTTCCAGAGGGCGGTTCTATTATAAATGATATAACTAATGCTATAGGAGTTAACATCAAAGACTGCAACAACAAAGGGATACAAACAGAAGGCGGAATTGTTTTGGATTCCCATTCAAATGAAGTCGCTCATTTTCATACGAACGCAATGGGAAATGGGGCCTTTTTTTTAACACCTAAAATAAATGAAAGCTACACTCTAAAAGTAACTTCTAATAAATTAAAATTAGTAGAACTTTTACCTAAAACACAAGAGACAGGGATTATTGTAACTTACAATAACAATTTAGCTCAAAACAAACTAATTGTACAAGTTAAAACAAATGAAAAAGGAGTTGAATTATATCAAAATAAAAAATTCATTCTCTTGATGCAACAAGATGGAAAATTTATTCAACAGGAAATCAATTTCAATAATAAAGCACTTGAACAAAAGCTACTTTTTGACAAACAAAAACTATCACCTGGTGTTAACAGCATTAGACTAATTGATGAAAATTTAAATGAAATTACCGAAAGACTAATTTACATCAACCCAACAACGAGTCCGACAACAATACTATATGCAAAAACGATTGCAGAAGACAGCATCCAATTATTTGGTAAAACAGAACTAAACCAAGCGAACTTGAGCATTAATGTTCTTCCCGAAAACAATATCTGCATGAATCAAAAAAGGTCAATTAAAGGAACTTTTTATTTAAATGCCTATCTAGAAAAACCAGAAATAGACAACTATGCATACTATGATCTTGACAACAATAACAAAAAACAAGATATGGAGTTATTAATGTTAAATCAAAATAAAAGTAAATTTCTTTGGGAGAATATCAAATCGAATCCTCCAAAAATAACGCATCCTTTTGACAAAGGCGTAACAATACGTGGGTATGTATCCAAACAATTACCCCCCAATTCCCATTATAAAATCCAACTCATTTCATTAAAAAATAATGTTTTTGACGAAACAACGATTGATAAAAATAATGAATTTAAGTTTGAGAAATTTTATGCCCAAGATTCCACTGTTTTTGTTTTCCAACTGAAGAATGAAAAAAACATGTCTATCGCTACTAAAATGACAACTAAGATAGTTCCAAATCAGCTCATGTACCCAGTGCCTATCCATTTTGACAAAACCATTTGTCCTATTGAAAAAATTGCCGACAACAATTTTACATTTACACCTCCAAAATTAAAAGACGAAACTATAGCATTAAAAGAAGTGATCATTAAAAGTGATAAAAAAGATTCATTTAAGCATTCAAGCGACATGAGCGCCGCCGCCTCGGCATATAAAATAAAAGATAATGATTACGGAAAAGTTCTAGATTTCATAGGAAGGAACGGCTATGCTACAGGTGTCAATCCTGAAACCAATGATGTTTTCATCATAAGCAGAAGAAACTCCTACCTTGGCGATAACGCTACTTCTCCATCGGTTTATCTGGATGGCCTTTTATTAACTGATTTCAATTTCTTGTTCAATCTATTTTTAAGTGATGTTGACGAAATCTATATTGATCAAAGTGGAGCATCAGACATTACTGTTGGAGGTTCTGGAACGATCAAAATTTTCACAAAGGATACAGCTAAAAGCAAATACGCAGATATTAAATGCACAACAATGATTGCTACAAATGCTTTTTCACAAAACTTTTTATTTAAAAATTCTCTAATGGGCACCCAAAAAGAGTTTGATTATTTTGGAACATTAGGCTGGACACCAACTATTAGTTTGAAAAACAATTCAAATTTTGATGTTAAATTCTCAAAAGGGAATCAAAAAGAATATCAAGTTTCAGTTGAAGGATTTTCAGATGATGGCCAATTGATATCTGAAATCAAAAAAATCCCTATAACAAATCCAAACAATAATTCAGCACAATAAAATCAATATCTGAATTGCATTACTATTATTAAAAAATCTGAAGCTTTTATTTTTTTTGCTTCAGATTTTTTTTATCCAATACTATTGTGTTTTATACCATTATCAAAACTTTCTAAAACTTAAAACATCAATAAAAGCAAACTATTTTATTTATAAATAAGCGAACATTCATTTATAATTATTACTTTTGATTATCCAAATCGAAAAAAAAATGCGAACAAGAGATACAAACAAAGAAGAAATAGTAAAACAAAAAGCCATCGGAATGCTTGTAAATCTTGGCATTGAAGGTTTTGGAATGAATCGATTGGCAAAAGAATGTGGAGTTTCAGTCGCAACTTTATATATCTATTATGAAGATAAAGATGATTTGATAAAAAAAATTGGGATCGAGATTGGACAAAATTTCTTCAATGAAATGATAAAAGATTTCTCTCCTACCATGCCGTTTAAAGAAGGATTACGAAAACAATGGGAAAACAGAGCCCGGTTTACCATAAAATATCCTCTGCATGTGGCTTGCTGGGAATTATTGAGTCATTCCAGTTATCGAGATCATATTTTAAAAAAAAGCTTATCAGATTTCAAAACAGTAATGAGTGATTTTTTAAACAATGCAATTGAAAAAAAAGAATTGGTCTGTATGCCTAAAGAAGTATTTTGGAGTATTGCCTATGGTCCCTTATATACTCTGCTCCGTTTTCACAATGAAGGAAAAAGCATGGCAGGAACCCCTTTCAAACTTACCAAAGAAGCAACTGATGAAGCATTTGAACTGGTTATAAAAGCACTGACACCATAAAACTAAACGACTATGGAAACCGATTTACAAAACATATTGATATTTGCCACCGACATAAAAACCGAAAGTGAGAAACAACAAATAAGCAGCTGTTTAGACACCCATTTAGAAATATCCAAATGGACTATCGATCAGGAAGATATTGATTGTGTTTTACGTATTGAAAGCGACACTTTGAACGAAGAACAGATCATTCAACTTATTAGTGAATACCATTTTAGCTGTAGAACATTAGAATAAAAGACAAAATGAAAGTTAAAAATACCCAACAGGCCCCCTTTACATCTTATCAAAAATTAGCCGTTTTTTTATTGGCAATTACCCAATTTACAGTAATTCTGGATTTTATGGTGATGTCACCAATGGGCGACATCTTAATGAAATCTCTGAGTTTAAAACCAACACATTTTGGCTTAGTAGTTTCTGCATACGCCTTTAGCGCAGGTATCTCAGGGCTTCTTACAGCAGGTTTTGCTGATAAATTCGACCGAAAAAAATTATTGCTATTCTTCTACATTGGTTTTATACTTGGAACCATTTTGTGCGGAATTGTGAATTCGTATCCATTATTAGTGGCCGCTAGAATTGTAACTGGTTTATTTGGAGGCGTAATTGGCTCCATTTCGATGGCAATTGTTGCCGATTTATTTACGCTTCAACAACGTGGACGAGTGATGGGATTTATCCAAATGGGATTTGGTGCCAGCCAGATTCTTGGTATTCCTATTGGTTTATATATTGCTAACGCTTGGGGTTGGCATGCTCCTTTTTTATGGGTAGCAGTAATGGCAGGAATTATAGCGATTATCATAGCTGTTAGACTAAAACCAATTAATGAACACTTGGCAGTACAGCAGGAAAAGTCTGCTTTTAAACATTTAACTCATACTATTGCAAAAAAAGATTATCGCGTAGGATTTACAGCTACGGCTTTGCTTTCGATTGGAGGATTTATGATGATGCCATTTGGTAGTGCTTTCGCCATAAATAATTTACATATTACAGAAAATCAATTACCAATGATATTCATGATTGCTGGTTTAGCCACACTAATTGTCATGCCATTAATTGGTAAATTGAGCGACAAAATAGACAAATATAAAATCTTCGTGATTGGTTCATTGTGGACAATTGTAATGGTGACTGTTTATACAAATCTAGGAGTTACACCTTTTGGAATAGTGGCTGTTTTGAATGTTCTAATGATGATGGGAATTATGGGACGTATGGTACCATCAACTGCATTAGTTACTGCTATTCCAGACATGCAGGACAGAGGGGCGTTTATGAGCATTAATTCATCTCTGCAACAAATTGCTGGTGGAATTGCGGCTGCTTTTGCAGGAACCATCGTGACACAACATGACAAATTGAGTCCATTACAACATTACGATACTTTAGGAGTAATAATTGTTTGTATTTCTGTGCTATCAATGTTGCTAATGTATCGAGTGGATAAACTTGGAAAAAAGAAAGCGAAAGAAAAAATCGAAGAAACGCCATTAACAATTCAAGAAATATAAAAAAAGTAATATTTTAACATTGATCTATTCTTAAAGAAACAAAATCAAAAACTTGAATATCAGCCATTAAACCAAAAACAATTATCTTTGGTAGGATGGCTGATTTTTTTTTACAATTAGTCGAAAAATTGATATTAACTATAGATTAACATGTTTTAAGTACGAATTTAATTGCATTATACAGATATTTGCAAGCTCAAAACCTAGCTATGATTTTAAAGAAAATTATTTACGCATCATTACTATTGCTTTCTTCTTTTTCGATTTTTGCACAAAATGAAGACAAACAAAAGTACACGCTAAGCGGAACCATTACTGACTCAAAAAGTAATGAAACTTTAATTGCTGTGAATGTTTTAATTCCTGAATTGAAGGTAGGAGTTATGACAAATGAATACGGATTTTACTCCATAACTCTTCCGGAAGGAAAATACAAAATCGAGATTACATCAGTTGGCTTTGGAACTATTGAGGAGACTATTGATTTAAATAAAAATACCAAAAAGAATTTCGAGTTAACGGCCAACGAAAACGTTTTGAAAGAAGTCGTAGTTAATTCGGCAAAAACGGCCGCCAATATCCGAAAACCTGAAATGAGTGTGAATAAACTTTCCATTTCAGCGATTAAAAAAATGCCTGTTGTAATGGGCGAAGTTGACGTTATTAAATCTATTTTATTTCTTCCGGGTGTTACCAATGCTGGTGAAGGACAATCTGGTTTTAATGTTCGTGGTGGTGGCGCCGATCAAAACTTAATTCTTTTGGACGAAGCCATGATTTTTAATTCATCACACGTTTTTGGTTTTTTCTCTGTGTTTAATCCTGATGCTATCAAAGATTTAAAACTATACAAAGGAGGAATTCCATCTAAATATGGAGGGAGAGTTTCTTCTGTTCTAGACATTTATCAAAAGGATGGAAATAGTAATGAATTTCACATGAATGGTGGTGTCGGATTAATCACCAGCCGAATTCTTGCCGAAGGACCTATAGTAAAAGACAAAGGTTCTTTCCTGATTGGAGGCCGTGCTTCGTATGCACATTTGTTTTTAAAATTAGCCAATAACGACAACTCCGCTTATTTTTATGATCTAAATACAAAACTGAACTACAAACTTAACGACAACAATAATTTATATCTTTCCGGTTATTTTGGTCGTGATATCTTTTCATTAAATGAAACTTTTGCCAATACTTATGGTAATGCAACTTTAAATCTAAGGTGGAATCATCTTTATAATAGCAAATTATTCTCCAATTTATCCGCTATTTTTAGTGACTACTATTATGGATTGACGCTTGATTTCTTAGGATTTAATTGGGATTCTGGCATTAGAAACTTCAATTTAAAATATGACTTCAAATATTATTTATCGAATAATATAAAATTAAACTTTGGTGTTAACTCCACTTATTATGACTTTAATCCTGGAACTATCAAACCAAGCGGAACGAATTCTGGAGTTAATTTTAAACAATTAGAAAAAAAATACGCCTTAGAAAACGGCATATATGTTGAAGCTGAACAAGTCCTTACTGATAAACTAGCAGTAAACTATGGAGTTCGTTATAGTCTTTTTAACCGTTTAGGAAATTCAACGGTAAATTTATATCAAAATAACCAACCAGTAGCTTACGATGAAGATTTAAAAATTTACGAAAAAGCGAAACCAAACGGAACTATTTCATACAAAAAAAATGAAACTATAGCCAATTTTGACAATTTGGAACCTCGTTTTTCGGTGGCTTATGAATTAAACGAAAATCAATCTTTTAAAGCGAGTTACAACCGCATGGTGCAATATCTTCAGTTAGTTTCTAATACCAACTCCCCTACTCCGCTTGATGTTTGGACTCCAAGTGACAATTACATTAAACCACAAATTGCAGATCAAGTTGCTCTTGGGTATTTTAAAAATTTTAAAGAAAACGTATATACCTTAGAATTGGAAAGTTTTTACAAAAAAATTAAAAATCGAATGGATTACATAGACGGCGCTGATATTGTGGCTAATGAAGCTATCGAACAAGTCATTCTTAACGGCGAAATGCGTTCTTTTGGTTTAGAAATGTTACTTAGAAAAAACTCAGGAAAATTCAATGGTTGGATTGCTTATACTTTATCCAAATCTCAACAAAGAACTCCCGGCAGAACTCCCGAAGAAATAGGAATCAACAATGGCCAATGGTATCGTTCTGCTTATGATAAACTACATAATTTAGCGGTTACAGCAAATTATACCAAGAGCGATAAATGGAACTTTGGAGCAAATTTTACTTTCCAATCTGGTCAACCTGTGACTTATCCAAATGGACAATATATTTATCAGGGAATCACGGTACCTAGCTACGGCGAACGAAACGGAAACAGTCTTCCAATATACCATCACTTGGATGTATCGGCTACATATACTCCAAAACCGTTTAAAAAGAAAGGATGGCAAAGTGAGTGGGTCTTTAGTATTTACAATCTTTATAATAGAAAAAATGCCGCTTCTATCAGCTTTAGAGAAAACGAAGAAACAGGTAATAACGAAGCTGTAAGGCTTTCGATTTTTGGAGCAATTCCATCAGTTTCTTATAATTTTAAATTTTAGTATCATGAAAAATATAAAAAGAATCATAGTTTTACTAATTACTGTTTTCTCAATTATAAGTTGTGAAGATGTAGTTGATGTCGATCTTAATACAGCCCAGCCAAAATTAGTGATAGATGCTTCTATAAAATGGCAAAAAGAAACCACAGGAAGTACTCAAAAAATTAAATTAACTACAACAACAGATTATTATTCTAACACAGTTCCTGCTGCAACTGGAGCCACAATATCAGTTACTAATATCAGCTTGAGCAATCCTGTTACTTTTCAATTTGTTGAAGATGGTCAAACTGGAGAATATATTTGCAACAACTTTGTTCCTATTGTCAATAACGAATATACGCTTACTGTACTTTACAAAGGTCAAACCTATACTTCTACTTCTATTTTCATGCCTACTCCAGATATTGTAAAAACAGAACAAAGCATAAAACCTGGAATTGAGGGTGAAGATGTTTATGAAATTAAATTTTATTGGCAGGATAACGGTGCCGAAGATAATTTTTACTTAGTAGGAGCCAAAAATGCTAACATCGTGTATCCGGAATATGGCGCACTAAATGACGAATTTTATCAAGGTAATTTAATGTTTGCGTTTTATCGTGGTGACAATATTAAAAAAGGTGATAAATTAGAATTTAGCTTACAGGGAATTACCGAAAAATACAATAATTACATGACCAAATTACTGAGTATAGCCGGAACAAATGGTGGAAATCCTTTTGCTACTTCGCCTGCTACTTTGAGAGGAAACATCGTAAATCAAACCAATCCAGATGATTATCCGTTGGGCTTTTTTCAACTTTCTGAAATAGATTATGAGACTTATACTGTGCAATAATTTACGAAGTACGAGGTACGATATAAGAAGTATGAGAATTATGAAGTTCGAAATATAATGTTTAAGTTTTTAATTTTGAGTTATCCATTATCAATTACGGAGTATGAAACACTATCTTTGTCAACTTAAAAATTAAAACTCATATATTGTATATCCAAAATCGTATATCGTATATATCGTAATTCACAATTAAATCTATGTCTTCACATCATATTGTCCGCGACGATCAGGAACCTGCTTTAATTATTGCCAATGGTGCGGCATGCAATCCCGAATTACTAGGACAATTACTGGAGTGGTCTCCATTAGTAATCGTATTGGATTCAGCAATCGAACGAGTTTTAGAATTAGGAATAAAAGTAGATGTTTTGTTAGGGGATTTTGACCATGGATTTAACCCTGAAATATATAAAGACTCTCAATATCCGTTAGAAATAGTTCATACTCCAGACCAAAATAAAACCGATTTGGAAAAAGCATTTGATTATCTCGTAGAGAGACAAATTCCTGCTGCCAATGTCGTTTGGGCCACAGGAAAACGTGCTGATCATACTATTACCAATCTCACGAATATTGTTCGTTACCGCGATTTGCTCAAAATTGTGATTCTTGACGATCACTCCAAAATATTTTTGTTGCCTTATAAATTTGAAAAATGGTACACCGCTGGTACGCCAATTTCATTAATTCCTGTGGGTGTTGTAAACGGAATCTATTCTGAAAATCTAGTATATCCGTTAAAAAATGATACACTTACAATCGGATATCGAACAGGAAGCAGTAATGAAGTTGCCCAAGACGGGTTAGTAACATTAACTCACACAGATGGTGATTTATTACTGATGGAATGTATGGATTAATCTTTGAACCACAAATTTAAAAAGAAAGAGCCTCGTTTTACTAATTTAAAACGAGGCTCTTTTTTTAAAAATTCTAGTGTTATTGATTCACTATTATAACAGCAGCTTTATAACCTGTACCCACATTCCATTGCTGAGAAGTAATCACCGCTCCTTTGGCATCAAAAATTTGAAATTCGGCCGTATTTGGTGAGGCGAAACCTTCATTCAAAGCTTCAAAATCAATTTTGTTTATTCCTGGCTTTAAGGTTATTTTATACTCTTTAAACCCACCGTCTAAAGTAACTTCAGGTTCAATTACTTTATCATTCAAATAAATTTTAACTTTGTCTCCATCCACAAATGCAGCATCTCGAAAACGAATCGTTGAGATAAATTCTTTCGTTTTAAAACTTCCTAAATATTGATTACGTCTGTAATAAATACCTACAGAATCCTTTGGCTCTTTATACAATTGCCTATTACTAAAAAGCTCTACTGGATTTATTTCAAATGGATCAGGTTTTTTCTCAACAACAACTGGCGGATCAACTTTTGGTTTACTATCTATTGGTGGGGCGATCGGCTTAATATTCATATTTTTATTAGGAACAGAGGTTCCCTTATTCTTATTGAATTCTTCCTGAGCAAATCCTTTAATGGAAATACAAATCATCATAATTAAAAACAAAACTGTCTTCATATCGTATAAATATTTTTAAAATAAAACACTATTAAGTAATTAAAAAATTAATCGCATTAACAACTATTATTATAACATCCAATTATAGTATTTATTGTATCCATAGATTAACTCCCCCAAAAACTGTAATTACAATTTTCTTACTTACTCGTTAAACTATATCATATACACAATAACTAATCCAAATTATAAGTTAATATAGTAAATAATTGAATTTCTTTATTAATTAATTTTAAAAAACTGTTAAAAACCAAATCTCATAATCATGAAATTTTTCAAAATCAAAACAAGTTGGTCAAATACCGAATTTATTGTTTTAAAACTATGTATTGCCTCTGCCTACATTTTCATCGGAAGTTATTTTCACTACTTTTTTAGTCAATATTGGAATCCTATTTTAATTGTATTTGCAATAACTTTTTTGTGGTCTTTGTATTTGTGGATAAAAAAAATGAAAGCCGTAAAATGGAGAAGATTTTAAAAAGTTAATCTAGTTCATAACCACAAAGCCATTATCTTTACAAAATAACTAACCTCATTTTATAAACAAATGACCATTGAAGATATACAAAACATCTGCAGACAAATGCCAAGTGTAACTGAAGATATTAAGTGGGAACACGACCTTGTGTTTTCAATCGGTGAAAAGATGTTTTGTGTAGTCGGTCTAGATCAAAATCCAACATCTGCCTCATTTAAAGTTACTGATGATGAGTTTGAAGAAATGTCTAATAAACCAGGCTTCAAACCAGCTCCTTATGTAGCCAGATACAAATGGGTTTTAATTGAAAACATCAATAACATGAAAAATGAAGATTGGAAACATTACCTAAACCAATCTTATGATTTAGTAAAAGATAAACTCTCCGTGAAACTAAAAAAACAATTGGGATTGGTTTAATTTATTGGATTTCTAAGGTTCGCAATAAAGATCTAGAATCCGTATCTTTGCAGCGAAATCAAAAAAACAATGAAAGAAAATACCCCTTCGATTAAAACCAACTTGCATCCTAGAAATTTACATCGAAGCCGTTATGATTTCGAAAAATTAACTGCGAATAATTCAGAATTAAAGCAATACATTTTCACAAATGAGCATCAAATAGAGAGCATCGATTTCAGTAATCCTGAAGCGGTCAAACAACTCAATAAAGCTTTATTGCAAACGTATTATAACATTCAAAACTGGGATATTCCAAAAAATTATCTTTGCCCACCCATTCCTGGTCGTGCTGATTACATTCATTACATAGCTGATTTGTTAGCCTTATCCAATAATGGAAAAATTCCAGAAGGCGAAAATGTTTTGGGACTTGATATTGGCGTAGGTTCCAATTGTATTTATCCCATCATCGGAAATTCAATTTATGATTGGAGTTTTGTCGGAACCGATATTGATGCAAAAGCAATAAATAATTGCAGCAAAATTATCGAAGCCAACCCTAAATTAATTGACGCAATCAGTTTGCAACAACAAACAGAATCTCGCTTTATTTTTAAAAACATCATGACTCCCGAAGACCGATTTACCTTCACTATTTGCAATCCTCCTTTTCATAATTCTTCCGAAGAAGCTCAAAAAAGTGCCACACGAAAAGTAAACAATTTAAACCCAAATACACCTAAAACAGACAAACCAGTTTTGAACTTCGGCGGTCAAAATGCCGAATTATGGTGCGATGGTGGTGAATTGGGTTTTATCAAACAAATGATTTATGAGAGTGCCAAATATCCTATGCAATGTTTGTGGTTTACGACTTTAGTTTCGAAAAGTGATAATTTAAAAACCATTTATAAAACACTAGCAAAAGTACATGCCGTAACTATCAAAACAGTTGAAATGGCTCAAGGTCAAAAAACAAGCCGTTTTGTAGCATGGACTTTTTTGACAATAGATCAACAGAAAAACTGGAAGTTTGAGTAATTAGTTGATAGTATTCAGATTCCAGTTTGCAGTTTGGATAAAACCAAAAACCAACTAAATCATATTTCCCCCATCCTCATAATATTTTCTTTGACTCCTTTGTTTTTTAGCATCCTAAAATGAGAACGTATTGCATGATAAAAAGGATAAGAAGTATATGGAAGTTGATATTCCTCTGCATAACGTCTAATTATTGGTGTGATATAAGGATAATAGGTATGACCAATATGCGGAAAAAGATGATGTGCCACATGATGCGTGAAACCTCCGTATAAAAAATTAGCCAACTTACTGTTTGTACTAAAATCTTTGGTAACAATCATCTGATGCACAGCCCAAGTTGCTGAAAGATTTCCTTCATCGTCTGTAGTTGGAAAATGAGCATCTTCATCAACGTGAGTAGAAACCAAGGCAACTACACCCAATGCACTTCCGCAAAGATGTAAACTCAACCACGCAGCAAAAACAATATACCAAGGCTGATTCAGAATTATCATTGGCAAAAAAAGCAAATAAAAAAGATTAAACAATTTTGCTATAAACAATTTGTAAACTTCAATTGTTGGAATTTTGTCGACCACTTTTTTTACATAATTATTCTTCTTCCCAAAAAAATCTTTAAAATCTCTGATATAAATCCAGTTTAAGCTATACAAAGGATAAATAAACCACATGTAAATATGTTGGTATTTATGATAGCTGAACAACGGACTGTTTGGGAAAATGCGGATAATATCGCTCTGTTTAATGTCTATATCCCAATCAGGAACATTGGGATAAGCATGATGCAAACTAATGTGACGACGGATCCAAAGCCAACGATTACCTCCAAAAAGTTCTAGCACATAGGTAAACAACTCATTGTATTTAGGATTTTTAAAAAGAGCATTATGAGCAGCATCATGAAAAGCATTTATAAACAAAATAATCATGGTAAATCCACTCAGAATGTAAAAAAGAAACAACAATGAGGTATTATTTCCAAAAAATAAAATACAACCATAAAACAAAAAGAAAAGCACCAAAAGGCTTAAAGATTTTATGATATTGAGTCGGTATAAAGCAGCATTTTTTAAAACCTTTTCACTTACTTCGTTTCGCATTATTTTAAAAAAATCATCTGCGGCAGGCTTGAGATAGACTGGTCGTTTTAATTTCTCCATAATGGTATTAATTGACGTTGCTATCTCAAATTTAATAAAAATCTTAAAAAACAGCAACTTCAAAATAGTTTAACTTATGATTAAAATTCTATTACCAACATAAGTTTAATTTAAAGTAAGGCTTCCTCAGAAATTATAATCTTAAGGTTTTACTTTGTAACTTTGTGATTCTGAAAAAATACCAAATGAATTTCCAAGTCGTATCTGATTACAGTCCAAAAGGTGACCAACCGCAAGCCATTGAAAAATTAGCTCAAGGAATTGAGGCTGGGGAACAATTTCAAACCCTTTTGGGAGTCACAGGTTCGGGAAAAACATTTACGGTAGCCAATGTGATTCAAGAAGTGCAAAGACCCACTTTGGTTTTAGCACATAACAAAACACTGGCTGCACAATTATATTCGGAATTCAAGCAATTTTTCCCTAACAATGCGGTGGAATATTTTGTTTCCTATTACGATTATTACCAACCGGAAGCTTTTATGCCTGTAACCGGTGTTTTCATAGAGAAAGATCTATCTATCAATGAAGAATTGGAAAAAATGCGTTTGAGCACTACTTCTTCCCTGCTTTCGGGACGTCGTGATATTTTGGTCGTAGCGTCGGTTTCCTGTTTGTATGGTATTGGAAACCCTGTTGAATTTCAGAAAAATGTCATTGCAATTGAACGTGATCAGGTAATTTCGAGAACCAAATTATTACACAGTTTAGTTCAAAGTTTATACTCAAGAACTGAAGCTGATTTTACTCCCGGAAATTTCAGAATTAAAGGAGATACTGTCGAAGTTTACCCGAGTTATGCTGATGATGCGTTCCGAATTCACTTTTTTGGAGACGAAATCGAGGAAATAGAAAGCTTTGATGTAAAGACTTCTAAAGTTATTGAGCGATACGGAAAACTGACGATTTATCCCGCAAATATGTTTGTGACTTCACCCGATGTATTGCAAGGTGCCATTTGGGAAATTCAACAGGATTTGGTCAAACAAGTGGATTATTTTAAAGAAATTGGTAAACATCTTGAAGCCAAACGACTAGAAGAACGAACCAATTTTGACTTAGAAATGATTCGTGAATTGGGTTATTGCTCGGGAATTGAGAATTATTCCCGTTACCTTGACGGAAGACTGGCTGGAACTCGTCCCTTTTGTTTATTGGATTATTTCCCAAAAGATTATTTGATGGTAGTTGACGAAAGCCACGTTACGATTTCGCAGGTTCACGCGATGTATGGTGGTGACCGAAGCCGTAAAGAAAATTTGGTAGAATATGGCTTCCGATTACCGGCTGCAATGGACAATCGTCCTTTGAAATTTGAAGAGTTCGAAGCCATGCAAAATCAGGTGATTTATGTTTCCGCAACTCCAGCCGATTATGAATTGCAAAAGTCTGATGGTGTTTATGTGGAGCAGATCATTCGCCCAACTGGTTTGGTGGATCCAATAATTGAAATTCGTCCAAGCTTAAACCAAATTGATGATTTGATAGAGGAAATTCAACTACGATGTGAATTAGACGAGCGTGTTTTGGTAACAACTCTGACAAAAAGAATGGCTGAAGAATTAGCCAAATATCTAACAAAAGTTAGTATTCGTTGTCGCTATATTCACTCTGATGTGGATACTTTGGAACGAATTGAAATCATGCAGGATTTACGAAAAGGAATATTCGATGTTTTGATTGGAGTGAACTTATTGAGAGAAGGTTTGGATTTACCCGAAGTTTCATTAGTTGCGATTCTCGATGCTGATAAAGAAGGCTTTTTGAGAAGTCACCGTTCGTTGACTCAAACGATTGGTCGTGCGGCAAGAAATTTAAATGGTAAAGCTATTATGTATGCTGATAAAATCACTGCCAGCATGCAAAAAACAATTGATGAAACCGAATACAGAAGAAATAAGCAAATAAATTACAACACCGAAAATAATATTGTTCCGCAGGCTTTAAATAAAAAAATCGAAAGTGCTTTTACCAATAATAAATTGGTGGAATACGAATTGGGACATATTATGCCTGTTGCTGCAGAACCAGAAACGGCGTATATGTCAAAACCTGATTTAGAGAAACTCATTCGCGAAAAGCGAAAAGCAATGGAAAAAGCTGCCAAAGATTTAGATTTTATGCAAGCTGCAAAATTCCGTGATGAGATTAAGGCTTTGCAGGAGAAAATCCATTAAAAAATTTATACCTTTTTTAAAAACAAAAAATTAAAACCATCTAGATATTAAGTTTCATTAAGTCCAACTTATGGCTTAATTTTCCTTAATCTCTTAATGGTTAAATATAATCTTGTTGTAAATCAGCTAAAAGATTAAAATCAATTAAGCTGCTCCTGAAAAAGGCTTAATAATATTTCCGGATCAATCATACCGTTTGGAGATTTCTGCATCAGATTTAAAATACGGTTAGTAGCGCTTGGATTCAATCCCATATTGATTGCAATTTGACGAATGGCTTCTTCTTCTTTTGGATGCAAAACTCCATCACAATGCATCAATAATGCTAAACGATAAAACTGCTGAATCCTTTCAAATTCTGATTTGATAACTCCAGCTGGAAGTTCTTGACGAAACAAAGCATTGAATTTGTCTTTACTGATACCCAATTCCTGAGCAACGATCCACACAAATTGGTATTCTCTATCATGCAGCCTGCCATCAACAACCGAAAATGCAATCATCTCCGCTAATAACTTTATTTTTTCTTCTTGATTGTCCATCAATTTAGTATTTTTAGCTAAAATATTCATTTTTTTTATAAATCATAAATAAATTCATCTTGAAAATATTCATCTTACTTCCGTTTGTACTATTTTTTGGCATAACAACTGCTCAGGAAAGTACCGCTTCCAAACAAGTTTCGACATTTACAATGGAAGTTCCTCAGTTGAAAACAACAAGAAAAATTTGGTTGTATTTACCAATTGGATATGAAACTTCAACCAAGAAATACCCAGTGATTTACATGCACGATGCTCAAAATTTATTTGACAAAAAAACCTCTTTTGCCGGAGAATGGAATGTCGATGAGAAATTAGACAGCCTAAAAACGCAAGTGATTGTTGTCGGGATTGAAAACGGTGGAGAAAAACGCATAGACGAATTAACTCCTTATAAAAACGCAAAATATGGTGGAGGTGAAACGGATAAATACCTTGAATTTATTGTAAAAACATTAAAACCAGAAATCGATAAAAAATACAGAACAAATCCAAATGTCAAAAACACAACGATCATGGGAAGCTCACTTGGCGGATTGACCTCGTATTATGCCGTTTTAAAATACCCTGAAGTTTTTGGAAAAGCGGGAGTTTTTTCGCCAGCTTTTTGGATTAACAGAAACGAAATAAATGATTTAACGACAAATAGTAAAAAAATAAAAGCCAAAATTTATTTCCTCTGCGGAGATTCTGAAGGTGATGATGACAGCATGGTCAAAGATCTTAATCATATCGAACTTTTATTGAATACGAATCGTTGTTCCTGTTTGCACCTAAACAAAAAAATAATTGTAAAAGGAGGACATCACAACGAAAAATTATGGAGAGACGGCTTTGATAATGCTATTATTTGGTTAGGATATTAAGTAGCAATTTTAAGTTTAAAGGTTTAAATTGTTTATGATTAGCATACATAATTCCAAATCGACTACTTTTTCGAATATTCTTTTTCCATCTGAGTAATGATGCTTCTTATGGCTTCCGAACCAATTCCTTTGGCTTTAATGACTTTATTTTTATCTAAAATATAAATCACCGGAGTAGTTACTACATCGTATTTATCTTTGAGATTATTAATATGTACGCCATCATACACATTAATCCAATCCACTTTATTATCGGCGATGTATTTTTTGTATTTATCAAATTCGTTTTGGGTGTAAACCCCAAAAACCTGAACATTTTTCTTTTCTTTCAATAAATCATGGTACAATTCCAGGATTTTCGGCACTTCTTTTTGGCAATGACCACAATCAACATCCCAGAAAAGGAGAATCAAATAATCCGCATTTACACTGGACAATGTAGTATATGATTTTTCTATTTCTGCCTTATTATCGTAATAGATTTTGGTAATTTCTTCGCTGGTTTTAGCAATATCAAAACCCATTTTAGCAATCTTATCGTGTGTCGGAATATCAATCATATAAAGTTCAGGAGCGGTTTTTCCAAGTTGCAATGGCGCAAGAATATTTCCCCTATTTATAATCAATTGAATAACACTGTCGTCATAAACTCCTTTGGCTTTACCAGTTTTAAAATAATTATCCACCATATAAACAAATACTTTGTCCATCCCCATAATTTTCGGAATTTCATAAGTCGAAGTAAAATAGGCCAGCAAAAGCATATTCATCTTTGTTCCCGGCTGGGTTTTCAGCATTATCTTATCAATTTCGACACAAATAGAGTCAGGATGTTGCACCACAACGGTATTGAAATATTGCTTTATTTTATTGGCAAAAAAAGGATTTCGCAACATAGCATCGTCTTGAAAATTAACGCCTTCCCAAAAATGCTTTTTGTAATAGGTATACGAATAAATACTGTCGGGTCTGCCGTTGGAAGCTTTGGGAACATCTGTGGCGACTTTCTCCGATTTTAGAGTAAGCATTTCTGAAAGATAGGTTCCTTTGTTTTGAGCAATCGCATTCAAATCATTTTGCGAAATTGCTTCATTCAAAACCTTGAATTCTTTAGTCAAAAGAGCTGTCGAATCTGATTTTTTCTGTTCTTTTATCAATTTTTTAAAACCATCAAATTCTTTATTTTTGGCAGAAACAAAACGAATATAATTAAAGAAATTTTCGTTTTGCTTAGAATTAATCGCTTTTAAATTCTCCAATAAATTGGCTTTATCTGAACTAATTTGCTGTTTTTGAGATTGATCATCAACAATAAAATCAAAATAATTTCCTTTATCCTGACTGAGTAAAAAGTAAACGCCTTTATCTAATTTTTTCTTTCCTTTAAAAACAATATTTCCGTTTACCACTTTTTTGCATGTATCCGAAATATACAGCTTATCAAATTGATAAAAGGCTAAATAAGCAATGGTATCTTTACAGTTTTTCAAGTTAATCTTAATCTCGTAACCGGTTTGAGCTTGTGCAAACGATAAACAAAATAAAAACGCAAAACATCTTAAAAACTTCTTCATAATACAAAATAAACTTTAGTAATAACATTACTTTATTGACCAAAAATAATCGAATTAAAATATAATTTCAAATAATCTGCCCGAGTTTTTAACGACTAAAAACAATAAGCCTAAATTAATTTTGTAAATGTGTATCTTTGCGCTTTAAATAGTAAAAAATGACAAATAACGATATATTCAAAAAACTTCGGGTAGCCTTGATGCTCCGCGATGACCAAATAGTAGAAATTTTAGAATTGGTAGATTTCAGAATTTCAAAATCAGAATTGGGAGCTTTTTTCCGTGACGAAAAACATGAAAACTACATGGAATGTGGCGATCAGGTGTTGCGCAATTTCCTTAATGGATTGGTTATTCATTTAAGAGGAACTAAAGAAAATCCTAAAAACCCAAATGAAGTTTTAGCTAAACATAAATCAGAAATCCCGAAGAAGGAAACTTCAAAAGACAGACCTGAATTTAAAGCCAAACCAAAGGACGCAGAAAGATCCAGAGGAGACCAAAGCCCATCAAAATCAGGTTCAGGTGCTAAAAAACCTAGCAAAAAAGAATTCCCAAAAGGAAATGGAAAGCCTTCAGTTGTAGAAAAAGTAAAATACAATTTCGGTAAAAACAAAAAATCATAAAGCGTAAGTTTTATTTCTGCGCATAGACCAACTTAAAAAATATAGGAGTATAATTTAAAACCTGAATGAAAGTTCAGGTTTTTTTATGTTTAAAATTCACTGTGTCCAAAACAATTCCACAACTAACTCTTTTTTAACAACCTAATAACATAAACTGATATTTTTTTGTTAAATTTGATATATGCTGATCTATTAAACTTCAGTTCAAATTGTAAGAGAGCAGGTGTTTCCAACTAAAAAGAAATATATTTTGGCTTCAGTAGGAAACAGATTTTCAATTTTCAAACCATTTTTCAATTCTTGCCGATATTTAAAAGCTACAAATAAAATTAAAAACATAATCTAGCTCATGTTAAAATTTACGTTTCAACACATAAATCCAATCAAGAACAGTAATGACAGAAGTTTGAAAATTTTTTTCGCTTTATTTGCTCTATTCTCTTGTCTTTCAGTTTTTTCCCAAAACCAAAAAAAAGAATTGGATTCCATCGTTAAAGAAATTGGAATCAAGAATAGAATCGATCAGCTTATGCTTGAAAGAAAAGCAGAATATGAAAAGAAACAAAGACAGGAAAAATACATTACCTATCAAAAAGTACAAAAACAAAATAGAATCTTCAATTTAATTGAATTTGAGGTTCAAAATGCAAAAATTCTTTTAGACAGAGGATTTGACTACAAGGATATTACCGAAGAAATTCATCAATTGAAAGAATGGGATGATTTTGCAGTTAAAGGAATTATAGGAAAGAAATTCAGAGTTATGACTGATAGAAATCTTAGTTCGACTTCTATACTGCTTGATGAATTATTGAAACGCACCAGCAATCGATTAAAAAGAATAAGCGTTGAAAACCAACAACTCAGTAGAACTCAAGAAAAGATGGATTCGCTAGTAGCCGAAAAAAATCTATATTTTGTCCCTACCGATTCCGTTGCCAGAGAAATTTATCGCCTGCAATCGCAAAAGATGAATACCGACATCGATTTGATTTCTGAAAGATTAAAAAATGCGGTAGACAGTATCCAGACATTGGAAATTATGGGGGATCAATTAAAATTCAAAATTGAATCGGATATTATTGAAAATGATAGACTAAGAAAAATAGAAGTTGACCAATTATTTACCAAAAAAGTACCTGTTTTTGAGCGTCCTGACATTAAAAAATTAACGATCGAAGATCCTTTAGAATACTCTTTAAAAACAAATTATTTGGTAGTTTATTTCTATTTGATAAATAATAAAAATGCCATTATTACTTTGCTGATTCTAATAATTGGAACTGCCATCTATTTCAAATTACAAAAGAGAAAATTTATTGATTTCGGCTATAAAGAGGACATGTTAATTAATATTTATATCCTAAATAGCCCTATAGCGACTGCAATCTTGGTAGTTTTGAGTATATACCAATTCGTTCTTCCTATGCCACCCCTTATTTTTTCAATAACAATATGGACAATATCCTCAATTGTTTTAACCATAATAATGTTTAGATCCATCAATACATTTATCTGGAAAATCTGGATAGCAATTTTTCTGTTGAATTTGGCAGCCCTTTTTGACCTTATAATATTAATTCACTTTGTTGGGGAGTCTTTTTTAATTTTGGCAATAAATTGTTTAGGTATTGCAATTGGCATTTATGCATTCATAAATAGATCCCTAATTCAAAGAAAAGTATATTTATGGTATATTATTATAGCATCCATTCTTCAAATCCTATCATTCTATTATTTGATAAACGGTCATTATAATTTAAGTAAATTTTTAATGACAAAAGCTGTTTATACTATTGTAGTGGTATTTTCTCTCTATACCACTTTCATTATAGTAAAGGAAATCAATTTGATATCCAGAATTCTAAATAGAGTTGATGAAGATAAAAAGAAAAAAACACTTACCGGAATACCCCATCAATTTACCCTTGGCTTTTATCTGCTTCTCTTTATCTGCTGCTTTTTGCTGATGATAAGAAACACTTATACTTTTCAAAGTATCATTGATCCTTTCAGAAATACCATATCGGAGCCCCGAAGCCTCGGAAACATTACATTCACATTTGAAAATATACTAATATTCATTCTTGTGATTCTATTGTCTAGTTTCATTTCAAAAGTGGTTTCTTTTTTGGCTTCAGACGATCAAATCATCAAAACCAAAAACAAAACCAAAAATTTTGGAAGCTGGTTGTTTTTATCCCGAATAGCGATTGTGACTTTAGGAGTCCTAGTTGCTTTTGCATCAGCAGGAATTCCTTTGGACAGAATCACTTTAATCATTAGTGCCTTGGGAGTTGGTATTGGTTTTGGTATGCAAAGCCTTGTCAATAATCTAATAAGCGGATTAATCATTGCCTTTGAAAAACCAGTGAGTTTGGACGACATTATTGAGGTTGGGACACAATCTGGGAAAATGAAATCAATTGGTATTAGAAGTAGTGTGGTCACCACATTTGACGGGGCCGATGTAGTTATTCCAAATGGAGAATTATTAAACAAGAATTTAACCAATTGGACTCTAGGAAGCAGCAGCCGCCGATCAGAAATCCGATTAGGTGTAGCCTATGGATCAGATTTAGAATTAACCCAAAAATTAATTTTTAAAACCCTCGAAGAAAATAAAAATGTCCTTATGAAGCCATTACCTGCAATTTGGTTTACTAAGTTTGGAGAGAGTTCAATTGACTTAGTTCTAAAATATTGGATTAGCCATTTTGATTTTGATAACGACACAAGGAGTGAATTAATTATTGCCATTGACAAAACCTTGAAAGAAAACAACATTGTTATTCCTTTCTCTCAACAGGATATCCATATAATAACTAAAGAAATCGAAATCAAACCTGAAGAACCTGAAGCTGAGGCTTAATGTAAAACCTGTTTAAATATTTAAGAGCTGCAGCTTAGCATCGAACAACCTACTTTATCTCTAGCCCAATCGGGTCTTTTGGCAAACCATTTTTGGCTGTCTGGCTGTTCATCGTAAGGCTTTTTCAACAATTCAAACAGCTCGTTAAGCAATGAATAATCTCCTTTATCAGCATCATCAATACACAATTGTGCCATATAATTTCGTAATACATATTTGGGATTCATACTATTCATCTGCTCTTTTCTTTCAGCATCAGTGATTGTTTCCTCACTGATTCGTTTTTTATAATGTTCCAGCCATGTGTGCCAATTATTCAAAACTGATTCTGTAATATCCTTTTCGCTGTAAAAAGCTTCCTTTATTTTTTCAAAAAAAGCATCAGTTGCATCAGATTTAAGAACACTGCTCAAGTTTCTAAAGAAAATAGTCATATCGGTTTCAGCCAATTGAAGCAGTTCGATCAGGCTTTCAATTAAAACAGCATCCTCGTCCTTCACTATTTTTAAACCAAGTTTATTTCGCATCATATTTAAATACTCCTTTTGATAATCAACGCTAAATGCATTTAAGATTGCTTCCAATGGTTTGGTATCATTGATTAGAGGATACAAAGCATTTGCTAATTGATATAAATTCCACAAAGCAACATCAGGCTGATTACCAAAACGGTATCTTCTATTTTGTCTGTCGGTTGTATTGGGAGTCCAAGTGGGATTGTAATCTTCAAGCCATCCGTAAGGTCCATAATCTATTGTTATTCCATGAATAGACATATTATCGGTATTTATCACACCGTGAACAAAACCAACTCTTTGCCAATGCACAATCGTATCCAAAGTCGTTTGACTCACTGCTCTAAAAAAGTCAAGATATTTTGCTACACCTTCACTTTTAATGGTTGAAAAATGATGCTTTATGGTAAAATCTGCCAGTAATTTGAGGTTCGCCCGATCGTTACGAGAAGAAAACAACTCAAAACTACCAAAGCGAATAAACGATGGCGCAACTCTACATACAATAGCCCCTTTCTCGTAAGCAGGATTTCCGTTATAGAGTATATCCCGCAACACCTGATCGTCGGAAAGTATTAGCGAAAGCGAGCGCGTGGTAGGCACCCCCAAATAATGCATGGCTTCGGCACACAAATACTCTCGTATCGAAGAACGCAGTACAGCAAAACCATCTGCTGTACGCGAAAAAGGTGTAGGTCCTGCCCCTTTTAATTGCAAAGTAAATGACTCACCATTATGCCTTACTTCAGTTAGATTAATAGCACGTCCATCACCTAATTGTCCTGCCCAATTTCCAAATTGGTGCCCTGCATACGGCATCGCATAAGGCCTTGTTTCTGGATAAATTGAATTTCCAGAAAAAACATTTATAAAATCTGTTGACAATATATCATCGGAGGATAATCCTATCAAATCAGCAACTTCATTAGAAGTATGGATTAATGATGGATTAGAAGGTTGCTTTGGAGTTACGTATGAAAAACAAGCTTTCTCAACCTGTCTTGGAATATTTTCATCACTTGGATCAGCAGGCAATTCATTTGTAAAATTATTTTGAATATGAAGTTTCATCTCTTAACGCATTAATGTATTACAAAGGTATTCTATACAAAAGACATAATCGAAATCTCATAATAAGTTTATCTTATATAAAAAATTATTATCCTTATAAACTAAAAATTTCAAATAAAAAAATCCTGAGCTTTCACTCAGGATTTTCGATATATTAGATTTTCTAATTGTATTAAGAAAGCGCAGCCTGAACTTGGTCAGCAGCTTCTTGGAATTGCACAGCAGATAAAATTGGCATCCCAGAATTATCAATTAATTCCTTAGCAATTTCAGCATTTGTACCTTGCAAACGAACGATAATTGGCACTTTAATAGCGTCACCCATGTTTTTGTATGCATCAACAACACCTTGAGCAACACGGTCACAACGAACGATTCCTCCAAAAATGTTAATTAAAATTGCTTTTACGTTTGGATCTTTCAAGATAATACGGAAAGCAGTTTCAACACGTTTTGCATCGGCAGTTCCACCTACATCAAGGAAGTTTGCAGGCTCAAAACCAGCATACTTAATTAAATCCATAGTTGCCATTGCTAGACCTGCACCGTTTACCATACAACCTACAGTTCCATCCAGATCTACATAGTTCAATCCTACTTCTTTTGCTTCAACCTCGATTGGATTTTCCTCACGAATGTCACGCATATCAGCATATTTCTTTTGTCTGTATAAAGCATTATCATCGATATTTACTTTTGCATCTACAGCTAAAATTTTATCATCTGAAGTTTTCAAAACTGGGTTGATTTCAAACATAGAAGCATCAGAACCAATGTAAGCATTGTATAATGAATCAATGAATTTAACCATTTCTTTGAAAGCATTTCCAGAAAGACCTAAATTAAAGGCAATTCTTCTTGCCTGAAAACCTTGTAATCCAACAGAAGGATCAATTTCTTCAGTAAAAATTAAGTGTGGTGTGTGTTCTGCAACTTCTTCAATATCCATTCCACCTTCAGTAGAATACATAATCATATTACGACCTGTAGCTCTGTTTAAAAGAACAGAAACATAAAACTCAGAAGTTTCGCTTTCACCTGGATAATAAACGTCTTCGGCAATTAAAACTTTGTGTACTTTTTTCCCTTCAGCAGAAGTTTGAGGTGTGATTAATTGCATTCCGATAATTTCTTCTGCAACTCCTTCCACTTTGTCAATTCCTTTGGCAAGTTTAACTCCACCACCTTTTCCACGACCACCTGCGTGAATTTGGGCTTTAACCACATACCAACTTGTACCTGTTTCAGTAGTTAATTGTTTTGCAGCGGCTACAGCCTCTACAGGACTATTAGCTACAATACCGCGTTGAACGCGAACGCCATAGCTAGCTAAAATTTCTTTTCCTTGATATTCGTGTATGTTCATAATAATAGATTTTGTCTGGATTCTGAATTTATCTCAGAATAAAAGTGGCACAAAAATAGCAAAATTTAATTTATTTGAAATTATTTTTAGTTTTAATAACATATTAAAAGCGAAAATTAAAGAATTCTTTACCTTAATCGTTATAGTGTCGAAAATTTAAAAAATATTCCCTTTTTTGTTAAAATAATTATTCTTGAAAAGTATAATCATATATTTATTACAAAAAACACAGCTTTTTTAAAATTTTAAAAATATTTATTGAAGAAATATCAATTCCTTTGCGAAAAATAAGCATTATTGTCAATTATACATATCTTTTTTAATTTTATAGCAAAAATATAACTCATTCATACCCATTCAATGGTTATGTGTTATGAAATCTTTAATTTTGTAAAAAAAAATATCAAGCATGAGAATTAAAGAACAAGGCCTTTATTTGCCAGAATTCGAGCATGAAAACTGTGGAGCTGGTTTTATCTGCAACCTTAAAGGTGAGAAAACAAATCAAATTATTCACGACGCATTAGAAATTCTAGTAAAACTAGAACACCGTGGAGGTGTAAGTGCTGACGGAAAAACGGGAGATGGTGCTGGACTTTTGATTGACATTCCCCATGAATACTTCAATAGAGTTTGTGATTTCAAATTACCTGCTGCACGTGAATATGCTGTTGGGATGGTATTTTTACCTAAAATCCAAAACCAATATGTTTACTGCAAAGACATATTTGAAAAAGAAATCAAAGGACAAGGACTTACCATCCTAGGATGGAGAGAGGTTCCCGTAGATTCTACACAATTAGGTCAAATTGCTTTAGCATCTGAACCAACTATTGAACAAATTTTCGTTGGTAAACCAGAAGCTATAGACATTGATGAAGCTACTTTCAAAGCTAAGTTATACGCTGCTCGTAAAATCACAGAACACGCTATTGCGAATTCTAAAATATCGCAAAGCTCTTATTTTTACGTACCAAGTTTATCTACTACTACCTTAATATATAAAGGTATCATTATGCCTGAAGATATCGGGCCATACTATACTGACTTGCAACAAACGGATTTAGTTACTCGTTTAGCATTGGTACACCAACGTTTCTCTACTAATACAATGCCTACTTGGGAATTATCTCAGCCTTTTAGATATATGTGTCAAAATGGGGAGATTAATACTTTAAGAGGTAACGTAAGTAGAATGCGTGTTCGTGAAGAAATCATGAAAAGTGATGTCTTTGGATCACAAATAGAAAAATTATTCCCAATCATTCTTCCAGGAAAATCAGATTCTGCTTCTATGGATATGGTGGTTGAATTATTAACACATACCGGAAGATCGTTACCTGAAGTAATGATGATGATGATTCCTGAAGCATGGGAAAAACACAAAACCATGTCTGAAGAAAGAAAAGCATTCTACGAATACAATGCTTGTATCATGGAACCATGGGACGGACCTGCTTCTGTACCTTTCTCTGATGGGGATTATGTTGGAGCTTTATTAGATCGTAATGGTTTGAGACCTTCTCGTTACACTGTAACTAAGAGTGGTAAATTGATTATGGCATCAGAAATTGGTGTTGTAAACATTGACCCAGAAGATGTAGAAAGCCACGGTAGATTAGAACCAGGAAAAATGTTCTTGGTGGATATGAATGAAGGCCGTATCATCAATGATGAGGAAATCAAAAGCAAGATTGTTTCTGAAAGACCTTATCAAGAATGGTTAAAACAATACCGTTTACACCTAAGAGACGTCCCTACTACAACCAAAGCTTGTCCGATCGAAACTATCGACTTACCAACAAGAGAGCGTCTTTTCAACTATACTTTAGAGGATATTCAAGATATGATTACTCCTATGGCTCAAGACGGAAAAGAAGCCTTAGGATCTATGGGTACCGATACTCCTCTTGCTGTATTGTCTGACAGACCTCAATTGATTCCTAACTATTTCAAACAATTATTTGCTCAGGTTACGAACCCACCTTTGGATGGTATCCGTGAAGAAATTGTAACAGATATTGCTTTGAATTTAGGACAAGACAGAAATATTTTTGACATTTCAAGCAAACAATGTAGAAAATTAAGAATCCAGAATCCGGTTATTTCTAACGATGACTTAGAAAAAATCAGAAACATCGATATCGATAATTTTAAAGCAGAAACTATTGAAATCTTATACACTAAGAGTAAAGGTTTAAATGGTTTAGAAAATGCTTTAGAAGACATCATCGTTCAAACTACTAAAGCTGTTGACAGAGGAACAAACATCATTATTTTATCTGATAGAGGTGTAAATAAAGAATTCGCTCCAATTCCTGCTTTATTAGCTTGTTCTTACGTTAATCACCAAATGAACCGTTTACGTAAGCGTTCTTACTTCGATATCATTATCGAATCTGCAGAACCACGTGAGCCACACCATTTTGCAACTTTATTTGGATATGGAGCAAGTGCTATCAATCCTTATATGGTTAATGAAATCATTCGTGTTCAAGCACAAGAAGGTTTCATCACTGGAATTAGCGAACAAAAAGCAGTTGACAACTTTAACAAAGCAATTGGTTCAGGTATTTTAAAAATCATGAACAAAATTGGAATCTCAACTTTACATTCATACAGAGGTTCTCAAATTTTCGAAATTGTTGGTTTCAACTCAAAATTTGTTGAGAAATATTTCCCATACACTGCTTCAAGAATCGAAGGTATTGGATTATATGAAATTGAAAAAGAAATTAGCGAAAGATACAACTACGCTTACCCAGATGTATTAATTCCAAACCGTTTAGGACTAAACATTGGAGGAGAATACAGATGGAGACGTAACGGGGAGAGACACATGTTTAACCCTACCACTATTGCTAAATTACAACAAGCGGTACGTCTAAGTGATCAAGCCAGTTATGACGTTTATGCTAAAACAGTAAACGATCAGGCTGAAAGTTTAATGACTATCCGTGGTTTATTTGAATTCGACAACTTAGATCCAATTCCATTGGATGAAGTAGAACCTTGGACTAACATTGTAAAACGTTTCAAAACGGGTGCAATGTCTTATGGATCGATTTCAAGAGAAGCACACGAGAATTTAGCGATTGCTATGAACCGTATTGGAGGAAAATCCAATTCAGGTGAAGGTGGAGAAGACAGAACCCGTTTCCAACCAGACGTAAATGGTGACAGTCGTAACTCGGCGATCAAACAAGTAGCTTCTGGACGTTTTGGAGTAACTTCTCATTACTTGACAAACGCAAAAGAGATTCAAATTAAAATGGCTCAGGGTGCAAAACCTGGAGAAGGTGGGCAATTACCAGGTGATAAAGTATTGCCTTGGATTGCTGCAGCTCGTAATTCAACTCCTTTCGTAGGATTGATTTCACCTCCGCCACACCACGATATTTATTCCATTGAAGATTTAGCTCAATTAATCTTTGACTTGAAAAATGCTAACAGAGAAGCACGTATCAATGTGAAATTAGTTTCTGAAGTTGGTGTTGGAACAATTGCTGCTGGTGTTGCTAAAGCAAAAGCTGACGTGGTATTAATTGCTGGTTATGATGGTGGTACTGGAGCTTCTCCATTGACTTCATTAAAACACGCAGGTCTTCCTTGGGAACTTGGATTAGCTGAAGCGCAACAAACTTTAGTATTAAACAACTTAAGAAGCCGTATCGTTGTAGAATGTGATGGTCAGTTAAAAACAGGTCGTGACGTAGCTATTGCTGCTTTATTGGGTGCTGAAGAATTTGGTTTCGCTACTGCTCCATTGGTTGCTTCTGGTTGTATCATGATGCGTAAATGCCATTTGAATACTTGCCCAGTAGGTATTGCTACTCAAGATAAAGAATTACGTAAAAACTTCAAGGGAACTCCTGAGCACGTAATTAACTTCTTCTACTATGTTGCAGAGGAGTTAAGAGGTATCATGGCACAACTTGGATTCAGAACTTTAGAAGAAATGATTGGTCAAACCCACAAAATCAATTCTAACAAAGCGATTACACATTATAAAGCAAGAGGATTAGATTTATCATCTATTCTACACAGACCAGATTCATATAAATATATGACTGTTCGCAACACAGAGAAACAAGATCACGGATTAGACAACGTAATGGATTTCCAAATCTTGAAAGATTCTCACCGTGCTTTATATAGAAAAGAAAAAACAACTTTAGAATATCCTATTAAAAATACCGACCGTTCTGTGGGAGCTATTGTTAGTAATGAAATTTCTAAAATATACGGACATTTAGGACTACCAGAAGATACTTTAAAAGTTAATTTCACAGGTTCTGCCGGACAAAGTTTCGGAGCATTTAGTGCGCATGGATTAACTTTCTCTGTTGAAGGAAATACAAATGACTACTTAGGAAAAGGTTTATCTGGAGCTAAATTAATCATCAAGAAACCAGCTAAAGCAACTTTTGTTGCCTCTGAAAATATCATCGTAGGTAACGTATGTTTATTTGGAGCAATTGAAGGAGAAGCTTTCATCAACGGTATTGCAGGAGAACGTTTTGCAGTTCGTAACTCAGGAGCTACAGCAGTAGTTGAAGGTGTAGGAGATCACGGTTGTGAATACATGACAGGTGGAAAAGTAGTTGTTCTTGGTAAAACAGGAAGAAACTTTGCTGCTGGTATGAGCGGTGGTATAGCTTACATCTACGATCCTGAAGACAGATTCAAAAATGGTTTATGCAACACTGAAACCATCGGATTTGAAAAAGTGGAAGGAACAGAAGCTGATGAGTTGAAAACTTTAATAGAAAGACATGTCGAGTACACACAAAGTACAAAAGGTATGGAACTATTAAATGATTGGGAAACAAGCCTAGAAAATTTTGTAAAAGTAATGCCTACAGAATACAAAAAAGCGTTAAAACGCATGGAAACTGAGGTACAAATGGTAGAAGAATTAACAGCATAACACAATGGGAAAAGTAACAGGTTTTAAAGAATTCGAAAGACAAGATGAATCATACACAGCAGTACAAGAGCGTGTAGGACATTATAAAGAATTTACGGTTCCTTTGAGTGATGCTGAAATTACAAAACAAGGATCTCGTTGTATGGATTGTGGTATTCCATTTTGCCACAGTGGATGCCCATTGGGGAATTTAATCCCTGATTTCAACCACATGGTACACCAAGGTGAATGGCAAAAAGCCTCTTGGATACTACATTCAACAAATAACTTCCCTGAATTCACAGGACGTCTATGTCCAGCACCATGCGAAAAAGCATGTGTATTAGGGATTATTAATGAGCCAATTTCTATTGAAAATATAGAGAAAAATATTGTGGAGCGTGCCTTCAAAGAAGGATGGATTAAACCACAACCACCAAAAACAAGAACTGGAAAAACAGTTGCTGTTGTTGGTTCAGGACCTGCAGGTTTAGCAGCTGCACAACAATTAAACAGAGCAGGACACACTGTTACTGTTTTCGAAAGAGACAATGCAATCGGTGGATTATTACGTTATGGGATTCCTAATTTCAAATTGGAAAAAGAAATTATCGACAGACGTATTGCTATTCTTGAAGCTGAGGGAATTACTTTCAAAGTAAATACTAATGTTGGTGTAAACTATGATATCGAAGATTTGAAAGCTTTCGATTCTATCGTACTTTGTGGTGGTGCTACTCAAAGAAGAGGATTACCAACTCCCGGAGCTGATGCTGATGGTGTAGTTCAAGCGATGGATTTCTTAACACAACAAACTAAAGTTGTTTTTGGAGAAAAAATCGAAAATCAAGTTTTAGCTACTGGAAAAGATGTAATCGTAATCGGAGGTGGAGATACAGGTTCTGACTGTGTAGGCACATCAAACCGTCATGGTGCAAAATCGGTAACTAACTTCGAGATCATGCCAAAACCACCAGTTGGAAGAAGCGAATCTACTCCATGGCCTTTCTGGCCACTACAGTTAAAAACATCTTCTTCTCATAAAGAAGGTGTTGTAAGAAACTGGTTGATCAATACTAAAGAATTCATCAAAGATGCCAACGGTAAATTAACAGCTCTTAAAACTGTAAACGTAGAATGGAAAATTGTTCCAGGTCAAGCACCTCAATTAATCGAAATTGAAGGTTCTGAAAAAATCTGGCCTTGTGACTTAGCTTTATTAGCTTTAGGATTTACAGGTCCAGAGAAAAATTTGGCTGAACAATTAGGAATTGAAACAGATTTCAGAAGCAACTATAAAGCCGAATACGGTAAATATCAAACAAATGTTCCAAACATATTTACTGCTGGTGATATGAGAAGAGGACAATCTTTAATTGTTTGGGCAATCTCTGAAGGCCGTGAGGCTGCAAGACAAGTTGATTTATACTTAATGGGAACTACAAACCTTCCTACTAAAGAAGGTGGAGATTTACCAGGATTATAAAATTTTGAAACAAAGAACTATAAAATCCCTTGATAACATATTTTTGTCAAGGGATTTCTTTTTTGATACTAACAAATTTAGATTTCGTTAAATCTCTAATTATTTATCAAAACACAGATCAATGAGTTGTTTATTTAATCTTTAAAATTCACATTCTTTACATATCTAACATAAATTTACAAAGTTTTAAAAAAGTTAAAAAAAACCACAAACAAGAACTATTTGTTTGATAAAAAACATTTTGTTATATTTTGTTAAATAACAATAAATAGTTTGGTGGGAATATCAAAGAATAATAAATTTGTACAAAAATTAATAAACAAGATGCAAGCAAACGATTTACTACACTTAGCAGAACAATTTGGAAGTCCACTTTATGTGTATGATGCAGAGAAAATACAATCCCAGTATAATCGATTAACAAAGGCCTTTTCTAAAGTACCTAATTTACGCATCAATTATGCCATGAAGGCTTTGTCAAATGTGGCTATCCTTCAATTATTAAGAGATATGGGTTCTGGTTTGGATACTGTTTCCATTCAAGAAGTTCAATTAGGACTACATGCAGGTTATGCCCCTGAAAAAATATTCTACACACCAAATGGTGTTTCACTGGAAGAAATAGAAGAAGTACACGCATTAGGAGTACAGGTTAATATTGACAACTTATCGATATTGGAACAATTTGGTGCAAAACACCCACATGTACCAGTATGCATACGCATTAACCCACACGTAATGGCTGGTGGAAACGCTAACATTTCGGTAGGTCATATCGATAGTAAATTTGGAATTTCTGTTCATCAATTACCACATTTGGTTCGTATTGTTGAGAACACCAATATGAATATTGTCGGTATCCACATGCATACAGGATCAGACATATTAGACATTGAAGTATTTTTATACGCTGCCGAAATTTTATTTGACGCTGCAAAAAACTTCAAAAACTTAGAATTTTTAGATTTTGGAAGTGGTTTCAAAGTTCCTTACAAAAAAGATGATATTGCAACAGATATTGATGAATTAGGAAGAAAACTTTCTAAAAGGTTCAACGCTTTCTGTACTGAATACGGTAAAGATTTAACTTTAATCTTCGAACCAGGTAAATTTTTAGTAAGTGAAGCAGGTTTCTTTTTAGCAAAAGTAAATGTGGTAAAACAAACAACTTCTACCGTTTTTGCAGGTATTGATAGTGGTTTTAATCACTTGATTCGTCCTATGTTTTATGGTTCACAACATTTCATCGAAAACATATCTAACCCTAAAGGAAAAGAGCGTTTTTATTCAGTTGTTGGATATATTTGTGAAACAGACACTTTTGCAACAAACAGAAGAATCGCAGAAATCAAAGAAGGCGACATCTTATCGTTTAGAAATGCAGGAGCTTATTGCTTCTCAATGTCTTCTAATTACAATTCAAGATTTAAACCAGCTGAAGTTTTATGGATGAATGGAAAAGGCTACCTAATCAGAGCACATGAGAAATTTGAAGATTTACTTCAAAATCAAATTCCGTTACCAGTAGAGCTAACAGAAACAGTAAATGTATAAAACTATAAAATCCCGAAAATAATAATTTCGGGATTTTTTCATTTATAAAATTAAAGCTCTTCTAGAAGTTAAGGGCTAACGAATTTCTCAACATTATTATGTATTGGCTTTATTGTCTTTAAATATGCATAAATAGCCTTTAAATCACTTTCTTTCATTCCTCCATACATTGTCCAAGGCATAATGGTATTAAAAAAGCCTTTATTTACTTTATTTGGAACATAAGAGCTATCTGTATAAGATTTAAAACGCTTCACAAAATCAGCTTCCGTCCATTTACCAATACCTGTATCTTTATCTTGCGTGATATTAGCAGATCTAACAATTCCACCTGTAACCATAGGAAACTCAAAACCACCAGCCAATTCCATACCTACAATTGGTTTTCCTTTGTCTTGTTTGGTATGACATTCTGAACAGGAAGCTGCATTAAACAGATAACCACCATAAGCAACATTATTACTTTCTGAAGGTATTTTAGAATAATTAGGTGCTTGCGGAATCGTATTGATTATAAAATTCATTGGAAAATCAGCAACCGATTCTGGAACTTTATTTTCAATTGGTTTTAAACTTCTTAAATAAACAATAATAGATTCTAAATCTTCTTTATCCATTTGTCCAAAATGAGGATGCGGCATAATAGGAAATAGCGCTTTCCCATCTTTAGAAACCCCACTAGTAATTGCTCTTAAAACTTCGGCATCTGTCCAATTTCCAATACCAAAAGGAGTAATATTTTTAGAATAAAAACTCCCTGGAAAACCAAATCGTTGATCAAAAACCTCTCCTCCTTTACCAATAGTTCCTTCAACCAATGGCCCAGAAAACTCGTTCCAATTTCTAGTCGAATGACAATCCACACAAACACAAACATTAGTCGCTAAATATTTACCTCGTTCTAACTTACTAATCGTTGGTTTTATAGTAAGATATTCCAATTCACCAACATTTGGCAAGGCAAACTTTACGTACAATAATAGCCCAACTATACCAACAACAAGCAACAATAAAATTCTTTTGATAATTTTCTTCATGATTAAGACTTATTTTAAATAAACTATTCAAATTCAATAGTTTAATTTAAAATTTTATCAAAAAACACACAAAAGCATTGAAACAGAAAGCCCATTCGTTGTTACGAATGGGCTTTCTACTGTTATGGTAAAGCAAATTATTTTTTAATAAACAATTCTTCTAAAACTTGAGATTCTGAACCATTCGGAGTCGTAATTTTTAGCATTTTAGAAAGTGTAGGAGCTATTTCGGTTATATATTCCTTTTTATTAGATTCTCCTTTTGGAACGTGCCACCCATAAAACAACAATGGTACATTCGTATCATAATTATTTGGAGTTCCATGTGTAGTTCCTGTTTCTATACTTTCCAAATATCCAGCTCCGTGAAGAACAACAAGATCTCCACTTTGTTTGGCATCATATCCTTTAAAAATAAAATTCAAATAATAATCTTGACCAGTTGCAGCCAGAACTTCCTCTTGAGTATATACTCTTTTTACAGACTCTTGTGTCATCAAAAAGTCTTTAAAACTTTGTTTCACTTTAGTCAATTCTAAACCTTTTTCTTTAATAAGATCTCTGTTCAAGAAAACATTAAAATTAGAATAATTCAACACTAAATTCACTCCAAAAGTATCTGTTGAAAATTTAGTTAAAGAATTATAAGTATCCTTTGAAGGGATATTGGTTACATTATATTTACGATCTTTCAAATAAATAGGATTTTCAGCAACAGCATGATCTGCAGTCAAGAAAAGTAAATAATTATCTTTCCCTACAGTTTTATCCAAATAGTCTAAGAATGAAGCAATAGTAAGATCCAAACGTAAATAAGTATCTTGAATCTCCATAGATCTTGGCCCAAAATTATGTCCAACATAATCAGTAGAAGAAAAACTTACAGCTAAGAAATCAGTGATATTATCTTTTCCTAATTGTTCTTTATCTATAGCTCTCATCGCTAATTCAGCTAAAAAATCATTCCCAAATGGAGTCGATTTCAAAACTTCCATTCCTGATTCTTTATACGCTTTACTCAAATCATAAGGGAATACCGGAGGTAAAGATTTCCCTAATTTCCCTTCATAAGGATTATTATCTGGCAAACTTTCGTTGTAAGTTTCAACAGGTTTTAATAAACTCCATCCTTTATTGATATACTTCATATAATTCTTTTCGGCATTGAATTCAGTAACCCAATCAGGCATTTTATTTCCATAGAAACTACTTGAAATAAAGGCTCCCGATTTAGTACACCAAAATGCCCAATTCGCAAAATGACCAGCTGGCAAAATAGCGCCTCGATCCTTAATACTTAAACCAATTACCTTTCCGTTAAAGTTTGTTGCCATCTTCAATTCATCAGTAATCGTAGTGCTCAAAAGGTTTTTAGGAGACATAGCCCCTTCAACTTCAGTACCTGCTACCAATGTTTTTGCACTAGCATCATCAGTACAATACATACCTTTTCCGGTCGAACGAATATACCACTCATTCGCAATAATTCCATGAGTAGCAGGAGTTGTTCCAGTATAGATAGAAGCATGCCCAGGAGCAGTAAATGTGGGCATGTAATTATAATTCATATTGTAAAAAGTAAACCCATCTCCCATCAGGCGCTGAAAACCGTTAGCTGAAAAATCATCTGAAAATCGATACAAATACTCCAATTTCATTTGATCTACAACAATACCAACAACCAATTTTGGTCGTTGTTGCGCTTGACTCTGAATAGCAAAAGCACATACTAATAACAAAATAATTTTTCTCATAATATATTTAAAAATGGTAAGCAAAAATACTCTTTAGATTGTAAAAAAACCAAAATACAAGAATTAAAACAATAAATTAACCCAATATTAACCAAAATTTATTAAATCTACAAAAGCCTTGTTTCTTTAAGCAAAATCAAAAAACAATTATTTATTTTAGAAGCAGTGAGAAAAGGCATTTTTATGGAAATAGTTCCCGCTATACGTTGCAATCTTGTGGGCTGAACCCCAGCCCACAAGGATTTCCACTCCTATCGGGGCTAAAGAGATAAATTTGGTGTTTTTAGGAAAAAAAAGAAATACAAATAAAATTTACAGCTTACTAAAATAAGGTAAATTCTATCTTTAATTTGGATTAAAGATGTTTTTTTATTCAAAATTAACAACATTATACATCAAAACCCGATCCTCATATTTGATATACAACTGTTTTCTGTTCCCTTGATTTTTTCGAGTAACAAAGGACACGTTACAATCTTCTCCATTGTTATCTTTACATTCAAATGGATAAATAATATCCGTTTTACTTTCCTCTTCATGAAGGTATTGTACAATTTCAAACAACTGAATTGCTTCCGAATAAACTACAATCCTATTCTTATTGGTATCCAAATTAACCAAAATATTAACCAATTTCAGTTCGCTCCAATCGCCATATTTGCCATTTTTCTCTTTAACAGCAACGCTTAAACCAGTGGTTTTAAACTTATAAACCTGACTAAACCCTTGATTTAATCCAACAAAAAGAAATAGCAATAAAAATGTATTTTGTAACTTATTCATTATTCAAAATTTTATAGAAAAGCAAAAGTACCGATTTTAAAAATCAAATGAAACAACTTGCTTCTTTGCTTGCTCAAATTCGGCAATCATACTATCTATTATTTCCCTTACAGGAAGTACTTCTTTAATCAAACCTGCAATTTGTCCGATTTCTAATTCGCCTTCAATCAAATCTCCTTCAAACATACCGCGTTTGGCTCTGCCTCTTCCTAATAAAGTGGCTAATTCTTCTTTGCTGGCACATTTTTTATATAACTCTTGAACATCTTGGTAAAATTTATTTTTAACCAAACGAACAGGTGCCAGTTCCTTTAAAGTTAGTTGAGTTCCTCCTTCCTGAAGTTCAATAATGGTTTGTTTAAATTTTTCATGCGAAGAAGACTCAACCGAAGCAGCAAATCGGCTCCCTACTTGCACTCCATCAGCTCCAAGTATCATTGCAGCAAGCATTCCACGTCCTGTTGCAATTCCCCCAGCAGCAATTAGGGGAATCGAAATTTTATCTTTTACCATCGGTATCAGAGTAAGCGTCGTAGTCTCCTCTCTTCCATTGTGACCGCCCGCTTCAAAACCTTCAGCCACCACAGCATCTACGCCTGCATCTTGTGCTTTTAAAGCAAAAACAGAACTACTGACTACATGAACAACTGTTATTCCATTCGCTTTCAAAAAAGAAGTCCAGGTCTTTGGATTCCCTGCGGATGTAAACACGATTTTAACTCCTTCATCAACGATAATTTTCATTATCTCTTCAATATTAGGATACAACATTGGCACGTTTACTCCAAAGGGTTTAGTCGTTGCTTTTTTACATTTCTGAATGTGTTCTCTTAATACTTCCGGGTACATGGAACCAGCACCAATCAAGCCTAATCCTCCAGCATTACTCACTGCACTAGCTAATTTATAGCCGCTGTTCCAAATCATTCCACCTTGAATAATTGGATATTTAATATTGAAAAGACTTGTAATTTTGTTCATTAAAAAGTTATTGTTTGATTAATTTGCCAGAAGTTATAGTGCCATTACTTTTTATTTCATAAATATAAACTCCTGATTGTAGTGCCTTCAATGAAACAGAAGGGGTAGTTTTGGTAATTGTTTGTTCCAATACTTTTTGACCAAGCATCGAATACACTTCGAACACGCCAGTTTTAAAATCATCCGAAAAAGAAATAATACTTATATCTGTAGTAGGATTAGGGTATAAAAAAAATTCTCTCTTGGGAAAATAATTTACACCTAACCCGTTAGACAAAGCCAAACCGAAATTTGGAATTCCATACCCATATTGATTATTTGGAGAGCTGTATCTATCTGCAGATTGTACAATTAAATCTTTAATTTCCTGATTGGTTTTGTTGGGAAAAGCCTGCCATAAACAAGCCACTAATCCAGCTGTTATCGGACTGGAAAAAGAAGTCCCGTTTGCTGTACCAATATTTCCCGAGGAATCTGACAAAACAACTGCTTGCCCTTGAGCCATTACATCTGGTTTAATTCTCCCTTCATAAGAAGGACCAATAGAACTAAAAGTCGTAATTATTCTAGATGAATTAACAGCACCAACAGTAAGCACAGAAACAGCATCAGCTGGAGTTCCAATATGTGGTTCTGAAGTTCCTCCTTCATTTCCCGCTGAGACAACTATCACCATTCCACGAGAAAAAGCAATTTCAGCACCACGTGATAAATAAGTAGTCTTACCATCCATCTCTGAATACCTATGACTATAAGAAGCTTTATCATACCCAAAATACCCTAAAGAAGAGTTGATCACATCTACACCCAAACTATCTGCTTTTTCGGCAGCTTCCACCCAATAGGATTCTTCAACAGGATTTTCGCTAGTCCCATCTTCGGTTCTAAACAAATAATAAGAAGCATCGGGAGCTGTACCAATAAGTATATTATCTTTATATCCTCCCATGCTTGAAAGAACCATCGTACCATGAGAATCACCAGTATAAAAATTTGCATTTCTACTCACAAAATCATAACCACCCAAAATTTGGTTATTATCTCGTAATCTTTGAAATGGTTGAGCAGTATTAACTCCATGAAAACCAGCATCTAATACAGCTATTATTTTTCCCGAACCTGTATAATTTTGCTGATGTAACTCTTCTCCATGAAGCATCTGAATTTGATTTGCCGAGCTACCGTAATTAAAATTGACTTGAGTTTCCAAAACTTTAGCAACAGCTTTGTTTTTTGCGGCAGTAGCAATCTTTGCCGTAGCATTGAGCGATTTATTAGCAAAATCAACTTTACTTACAAAACCATAAGATTTTAAAGCATTAATATCTGTTTGAGATCCTCGGATATGTAAGGCATTCAACCATTTGGATTGTGCCATAACGGTAATACCCGAAGCTGCTTTTATCTGGGTAATAAAGCTTTTATCAATAGGAATATCTTTCGAATCTAAAGATATATGCTGCTTAGTTCTCCTATCAATGGCTCTCTGAGAAAGCATAGACAAAGGATTATCTAAATACGATTGAGAATTATTTTTTACATTAAAATATACCCAAGCATCTTCTTGAGAAAACCCTTCAAAACAAGAAAAAAACAAAATAAAAAATAGTATTTTCTTCATGCCTTTCTATTGATTAAATTATTACTTTATGAAATAACTCCGGAACCAATTAATTCATCGCCAATATACCAAGCAGCAAATTGGCCTTCCGTGATAGCGGATTGTGGCTCATCAAATGAAATATACATTCCGTTTTCAAATTGGTGTAAAGTAGCTTTTTGCAAAGGTTGTCTGTATCGAATTCGCGCCATTATCTCCTTTTTTTCGCCATTGGCTATAGCCAAATCTTGACGAATCCAATGCACTTCAGATTTATCAATAAACAAAGCTTTTTTAAATAATCCAGGGTGCATGCTTGACAAACCAGTATAAATAGTATTGGTTTCCACATCTGTTGCAATTACAAATAATGGATCAGTTGTTCCCCCAACATTCAAGCCTTTTCTTTGACCAACTGTAAAATAATGGGCTCCCTGATGTTTCCCCATAACTTTCCCCATTGTTGGAGTGTAAGGTAATTTTCTGGAAGCAAAAGACAATTGTCCTTCGACTGATAATTCCTCAGCTAAATCAGCAGTATATACAGGATCATTTTTATCAATTTGGATAATTGTTCCTTCTTTGGGTTGCAATTTTTGTTGTAAAAACTCTGGCAAACGTACTTTTCCGATAAAACACAAACCTTGAGAATCTTTCTTTTCGGCAGTTACCAATTCCATTTCGGCGGCAATTTCTCGTACTTCTGGTTTAGTTAATTCTCCAATTGGAAACAAAGCTTTTGCTAATTGCTCTTGAGACAATTGACATAAAAAATAAGATTGGTCTTTGTTATTATCAACACCAGCCAAAAGTTGGTACACTTTTTCTCCGTTAACTTCGGTTTCCCCTTTTCGACAGTAATGCCCTGTAGCCACATAATCGGCTCCAAGACTTAAAGCAATTTTCATGAAAACGTCAAATTTTATTTCGCGGTTACAAAGCACATCAGGATTTGGAGTTCTCCCTTTTTCGTATTCGTTGAACATATAATCAACGATTTTTTCTTTGTATTGTTCGCTTAAATCAACCGTTTGAAATGGTATCCCTAATTTTTCGGCAACTAATAAAGCATCATTACTATCTTCCAACCAAGGGCATTCATTAGAAATTGTCACCGAATCATCATGCCAATTTTTCATAAAAAGACCTATTACTTCATATCCTTGTTGTTGCAATAAATAAGCAGCAACACTCGAATCAACCCCACCTGAAAGACCAACAACTACACGTTTCATATACTAATTTATATTGTTTACTCAATAAATATTGAGAATAACTGACACAACCCGGATGGTCATAAAAACCAGCACAAATTATTTCTTATCTTTTAAAATTGAATGTTTAAAGTTTTGCAAAATTACAAATAATAACACTAGCAATAGCTATTCCGGATTGATGAAAACAATACCACAATAATCTTAGCTAATGCATTTTATTGTTAATTGTAAAAATTATTATTTCTTTTCTTTATCTCTTTTAAGCATAGGCTTTTTAGGCTTATTCATATCTTCTTCACTGGTTAATTTTCCATTAATGAAAAACTGCCAAATACCAACTTTCTTACCGTTTTTGAACTTTCCCTTTGCTATAACTAAATCGTTTGGATCTTTATAAACAGCTTCTCCATCGTATTCCCCATTTTTAAAAAAACTACTTTCTAAAACAATTCCGCTTTCAGAATACTTTTTATAAACACCTTCTTTTAACCCTTTTTTATAAACTACTTCATCTACGACTTTTCCACTAGGATAATACACCGCTCTTGTCCCTTCAAGTTTTCCATTTTTGTAATTCTCCAAAGTCATGACTGATTTCGAAGCTTTATGATAATATTTCCAAGGCCCTTCACGTAGTCTATTAACCTCTTTACCTTCACTTACAATATTCTTATTTTGATCATAGAAAATTGTATAACATGAATTTTCATTCGGATTGAATGTTCTTGTTGCAATTATTAACTGCGCTTTTGTATCATCAAAAAAATTAAAAACTCCTACTTCTTTTCCATGCTCAAAAGTGCCTTCGTATCTAGGTCTTCCAGATTCTTCATAAAACCCTTTCCAAACGCCATGTTTTTTTCCTTTGTCGTCAACAGGGTTATTTACCTGAGAAAAAACAATCTGACAACACAAAAACAAGGCTAACATTCTAAAAATAGCAATCATATAATTCTAATTAAATTATCAAAAAAACCACAACATAACTTTCAAAAACAACTTTTATTTATGGGGCTATAATTGTTTCACAAAAATACACAAAACATGAGTATTATAAATTAATGCATCTTTATTAAAAGCAAAAAGCTCCTGTTTTACTAGGAGCTTTTTATGATATTCATTCGATATTATTTCTTTTTATTTGCTTTTTGAGCTTCTGCTTGTTCCATAGCTTCTTGTAAACGCTGTTGGAATTTACCTGGCTTTTTAGGCTCTTTTGTTTTATTCTCCTGAATTTGAGCATGAATTTTATCTGAATCAACAATATAATTTTTGATAACAAACATAATTCCGATTGTAATTAAATTGGAAATAAAGTTATACAAACTCAATCCAGCACCATAACTATTGAAGAAAATCAACATCATGATTGGCGAAATATATATCATATACTTCATCATTTTAGCCATATCTGGCATACCTTCTTGTTGAGGAGCTGCCATTTGTTGATCCCCAGAAGTCATTTTCATATAAAAGAAAATTGCAATTGCTGCCAAAATTGGAAACAAACTAATGTGATCACCATACAATGGAATATGGAAAGGTAATTTAACTACTGAGTCAAACGATGACAAGTCATTTGCCCAAAGGAAACTTTTTTGTCTCAACTCAAAAGCTGATGGAAAGAACTGGAACGAAGCATACATAAAGGGTAACTGAATCAAAGCCGGAATACAACCCGCCATAGGATTCACACCTGCTTTAGAATACAACTTCATTGTCTCCTGTTGTTTCTTCATTGGGTCTTTTTTGAATTTTTCACCAATTTCAGTAATATCAGGTCTCAATACTTTCATTTTCGCTTGAGACAAAAATGACTTGTATGTAATAGGAGACATTGCTAATTTTATCAGAATTGTAAAAATTATGATTGCAATTCCATAAGATATATTACCACTTAAAAACCCAAATAATGGAATAAAAATCCATTTGTTTATCCAACCGAAAATACCCCAACCTAATGGAATTATTTTTTCTAAATTCTTATGATACGATTTTAAAGTTGTATAATCTGATGGTCCAAAATACCAATTCATTTTATAATCTAACTCTCCATTCGTAAAAACTAAAGGAACATTAGCTTTAAATTTTTTAGTAAAAATTGTATCTTTTGTTTCATCTACAACTAGATTATGAGATTGTAATTTTGATGTCTCAAATGATTTGTCTGTTAATAAAATAGATGCAAAGAAATGTTGTTTGAAAGCAATGTAACTTACTTTTGCAGGTGTTTCTTCTTTATCTTTCCCTTGACCTACATAATTCGTTTTGCCTTCTTCATATTCATAATGAACTTCAGCATAACGATTTTCATACGATACACTTTTTTCATTTCTGAACGTTTTCATATCCCACTGCAAATCAATTGGCTTTGCAGTATTCAAAACTTTATTTAAACCTTGAGAACGAATATCGAAACCAACCATGTAATCATTTGGTTTCAAAATATATTTGTATTCTAAAAATTCATTTTCACCCGCTTTCAATTTCATTGAAAGAATTTGATCAGCTCCAACTTTAGACAATGTAGGCTCAAAATACAAGTCTTTTGTATTCAAAACTCGGTTATCATTCGTTTGCAATTGAATATTCAAATCAGCATTATTGTCTTTTATTAAAGAAACTAATTGCTTTGAATTTTTCTCAAATTTCTCGAAGTTTTTCAAAGTCGCCTCTACAATATAACCACCTTTGTTTGCGATTTTTAATAAAACAAACTCATTTTCAATAGTAGTAACATCATTTTTCGCAGACGGCAAAGTCGCTGAATAAGCAAAACCTCCTAACGTTTTTTGCAATTGAGCCAATTGTGTAGAATCTCCTGCCACAGTAGCAGTTGTAGGAGCTACAATTTGTTTTGCAGCTGCTGCTTTTGCCTGAGCTTCTTTGGCAACCAATTCTTTTTTAGCCTTTTCTGCAGCAAGTTGCGCCTCTGAAGGTTTGTTTTGGTACATCATCCAAAAGAATATACCAGCAATTAACAACATGCCTATAATCGAGTTAAGGTCTAATTTTTTTTCTTCCATTTTATTTATTATTGTTATCTATGTCCTGAATTTTATAAATCAGAAACTGCTTTTGTTAGTCATCAATACACATACTATGTTACATAATTGATGATTATCTTTCTAGAAAACCTTTGTATTACTTCTTTTTACCTTTTACAGCAGCAGCAACAAAACTCACAAAAATCGGATGTGGGTTCGCTACAGTACTCTTATATTCTGGGTGATATTGTACGCCAATAAAGAACGGATGATCTTCTATTTCAACAATTTCTACAAGACCAGTATCAGGGTTTACTCCAGAAGAAATCAATCCTCCATTTTGTAATTGATCTACATATTGGCTATTGTATTCGTAACGGTGACGGTGACGCTCTGAAATTGATGTTTTACCATAGATTTTATGTGCTAATGAATCTGGTGCAATATCACATTTCCACGCTCCAAGACGCATTGTTCCTCCTTTATCGGTAACATTCTTTTGACTTTCCATCAAATTCACTACAGGATTTTTGGTTTTTTCATTCATCTCTGTAGAATTCGCATCTGCCAAACCTAAAATATTTCTAGAATATTCAATGATTGCCATTTGCATTCCCAAACAAATTCCAAAGAAAGGCACTTTGTTTTCACGAGCGTAACGAATGGTTTCTATTTTACCTTCAATTCCACGTTCTCCAAATCCTGGAGCTACAAGAATTGCATCTAAACCATGTAATTTTTCTGTTATATTTTCAGAATCAATAAATTCAGAATGTATTGAAATAACATTTACTTTAGTTTCATTGGCAGCACCTGCATGTATGAATGCTTCTAATATAGATTTATAACAATCCTGCATTTCAACATATTTCCCAACTAATCCAATGTTTACGGTATGTTTTGGAAATTTTAATCTACGTAAAAATGTATTCCAGTGTTTCAAATCTGGAGCTGCTTTTTTAGGCAAATCTAATTTCTTCAAAGCAACAACATCAAGACCTTCTTCTGACATTAAATTTGGAACTTCATAAATAGTTGAAGCATCAATAGACTGAATAACGGCTTCGCGTTTTACATTACAAAACAACGCTAATTTATTGCGAATTTCATCCGAAATTTCATGTTCAGTTCTACAAACCAAGATATCCGCTTTGATACCGCTTTCCATCAAAGTTTTAACAGAGTGCTGAGTTGGTTTTGTTTTTAATTCTCCAGCCGCAGCCAAGAATGGAATTAATGTCAAATGAATAACAATAGCATTATTTTCACCTAAATCCCAAACCAATTGACGAACAGATTCAATATATGGCAATGATTCGATATCACCGACAGTTCCACCAATTTCAGTAATTACAATATCAAAATCGCCAGATTTCCCCAGCAACTGCATTCTTTCCTTAATTTCATTGGTAATATGTGGTACAACTTGAACAGTTTTACCAAGAAATTCTCCTCTACGTTCTTTTTCTATTACCGAAAGATAAATTCTACCAGTGGTTACATTGTTTGCTTGAGAAGTAGGAACATTCAAAAAACGCTCGTAGTGACCTAAATCTAAGTCGGTTTCAGCACCATCATCGGTCACATAGCATTCGCCATGCTCGTATGGATTTAATGTCCCTGGGTCAACATTTAAATAAGGGTCAAACTTCTGTATTGTAGTTCTGTACCCTCTTGCTTGTAACAATTTTGCCAAAGATGCTGCTATAATTCCTTTTCCTAAAGAAGAAGTCACACCGCCAGTAACAAAAATATATTTCGTTTGATTCATTCTGTTGTTGTTTGTATTGTAGTTGTGTAAAAAACGTGGCAAAAATAGTGAATAAAATTGGATTATTAGAATGTTAGACTATTAGATTTTCAGACATAATTGACTTCTTATAATTTATGCTTACAAACGAATTTAAAACTGTTTAAAAGAAAATTTTTTCATCCATTTAGTAAATAATTCAGATAGAAACATCTAAAAGAATACAAATAATACATCTAAAAATCAGTGCTTTTAAACTATAAAATTCTAATATCTAATAATCTAACGCTTGAGAAATCTATTTTAAAGGTTTTGGATACTTCTTTTTAATATTGCGAATTAGTTCTTCGAGTCCATTAAGTTTCAACTCGTAAATTAATTTCAACTGTTCGCCGAGTTCTCCTTTTGGAAAACCTTTATTGCTATACCAAACAATGTAATATTCAGGAATATCAATTAGAAACCAACCTTCGTATTTACCAAAGGGCATCTTAGTATGTGCTAATTTTATAAGTTGTTTTTGGTTTTGATCCATTTTGTAAAGTAAAAATGCACTTTGTTTTTGCGCAAGGTACATTTTTAGTTGACTTTTATACAACACAAATTTATTTATTTTTTAGGAGCATAAATTTTCCTTTTCGCGAGAAACTTCACTCCTGCTCTCCGCTATATCTTTGTGCCCGCTAAGGCGAACACAAAGGATGCCGCTGCGATCAGGGCTAAATGATAAATTTTCGTTTTCATAATAACGTATCAAAAGTGATCCTTTTTAACAATTATCATAAAATTTAAAAAGACTGGAATCCTTTGATTAACTGAGCTGTTTTTATTTTTTTAAAACCAATTATTTTAAAACATGTCAGATATTTAACACACTATTCAAGTGCTGAATCGTAATATAAATTATATATTTACAAACAAATTTTAAAATTAAACACATAAATAAATGAATAAAATAATTGTAGCATTAGCATTATGCATGGTTGCAGTAACGGCGCATTCGCAAGACTTAAAGCTTTATATGAATCAGGATATCCATAAATTTGGTTTTAAAGATGCTAATGGAAAAATAATTATTTCTGCAAAATACAATTATGCCAGCGAGTTTAAAGAAGGACTCGCATCAGTTGAGCTGGATTCTAAATATGGTTTTATAGATGCTACTGGAAAAGAAATCATCCCACTCCAATATGATGAAACATATAACTTTAAAAACGGAAGAGCAAGTGTTAAACTAAATGGTAAATGGGGTTTTATAGACAGTCGCGGAGAAATAATTATCCCACTAATATATGACTCTGTAAATGAATTTTCCGAAGGACTTGCTCCAGTTAAGCTGAAAGGCAAATATGGTTTTATAGATATGTCTGGAAAAGTTATTATTCCGTTGAAATACGATAAAGTGGTTAATTTTTCTGAAAAACTTGCTGCAGTTAAGCTGAAAGGCAAATATGGCTTTATCGATTATACAAATAAACTAATCGTCCCAATGGAATATGACAGTGTCGATAGTTTTCATGAAGGATTTGCATCAGTTAAACTGAATGATAAATATGGCTTTATAAATAAATCGGGAACAATGATTATTCCTCCAAAATATGACGAAGTTGACAGATATTTCGAAGGATATGCAGAAGTTAAGTTGAATAATAAAACGGGGATTATAGACAATTTAGGAAAAGAAATTATTCAACTTAAATATGAACAAGTAAGCTCTTTTTCAGAAGGACTTATAGGAGTTAAGCTAAATGGTAAATGGGGTTTTGCAGATAAGTCAGGAATAGAAGTTGTACCTATGATTTATGAAAAAGCGTCAAGCTTTCATAAAGGAATCTCAAACGTTCAATTGAATGGCAAATTTTTTTCTATAGACCAAACTGGTAAAAAGAAAAAATAGTATTGATTCTCCTTTGAAACTATCGTTTGGTATTGAAATAATAATGAGTCTTTTAAATCCAGAAACTATTTTAATATTTCAAATATAAACATCCCAATCCGTAAAATTCAATTCAATTTTAAAACAAAAAAGAAACACAAATACAGTGTTTCTTTTATTGAATTTATTAATGTTTCGAAATGTTTTACTTCCAATTAAAAGTAATTTTCTTTTCAATTTCAGTATTTAAACTCAGGAAAACAGGGCAAGTCATTGCTGCTCTTTCCAAAATAGTTTTGGTTTTCTCATCAACAGCCAAATTCATATCAAAAACAATTTCTATAGCTGAAATCATTCTTGGTTCAGCCTTCATTATTTTTGTTACGGCAGCTGTAGAGCTACTTAAATCTACATTCAAATCTCTCGCTTTGATACCCATAATTGTAAACATACAACTTGCCAAAGCATTGGCTACTGTATCTGTTGGAGAAAAAGCTTCACCTTTTCCGTTATTGTCTAATGGTGCGTCAGAGATGATTTCGCTACCTGACTGTATGTGTATAGAAGACGTTCTTAAATCTCCTAAATAAGTTACTTTTGAAGTCATTATTAAAAAAATTACGATTTACGATTTACGATTTACGATTTACAAATTTATTACTATAACTGATTTTCTGAATATTTAAAAATACAATCTGAATACTACTTCGCCTCTTTCACAGTCAAATCGGTATCATAATACAAGATATAAAGCCCTTTATTAAGATAACCTCCTTCTTCTTTTTTATGGTATTCAAATTTATTTTCTACTTGCTCCGTTATCATTGTTTCGGCAGTTTCCTGATAGGTTTTATCCTGTGACAAACGCATCATGGTATCAAAAGTTACATCGAAGCCACGTATTGCATAGGTACTTGGATTCACTTTGTTCTTTTTTCTATAACTCTGCATAAACAATTGTGCTTCTGGTGAATTATTTTCACGAGTTGCCGAAGGATACATTAAATGTAACTTAGTTAAATTTTGAAAATTAATCTCGTCAGTATCCAGCGTTTCATTTTCTTCTAAAACAACTAATTGCACTTGATAATTCGCCATTGCACTAATCATAGTGTTTATTGTGTATTTAATCATTGCAGTATTAGCCGTTTCCAGAATCACATAATTCATTTTATCTTTCACCAATTGACTTTTAAAACCTTCTATATTTAATCCTCCTGTTTCAGTCAAAGGAGCTATTTTAATTTCTTTTTGATTTTCTAAAATATACTTTCTGATCGTTTCTCTTTTCTTATCAATTACTGCAATAGTATTTCCTTGTTTGGCATTTAAAAAATCAAACATTGCGGATTTCAAAACAGAAGTTGGAACAATAGATTGATATAAATTTGGAGTAGGATTACCGCTGTCTTTTGATAAAGGCGAAATTACCGGAACGTTATTCTGAGCAACTATACTAGCAGTTTTTTCAACATTACTTTGATAAAATGGCCCAACAATTGCATCGGCATTTGCCACACTACCATCACTCAAAATAGAAGTCACATTTGAAGTTGTTTTGGTTTCATTCGAATCAAAAATCTTAACATCCATGTTAATTCCTAACACTTTAGCTGAATCAATTGCCATCAAAGCACCTGAATAAAAGTCTAATGTCATATTTAAGAACCTATCATTATTCAAACGATTCACATTGGAACTAATGGTATCACCTCCATTCTTAGCAACATTAAAAGGTAACAATAATACCAAAGTCTTTTTATCATTAGTATTTTTCTTAGCCAAAACTACTTTTTGTTTCGTCGAATTCGAAGCGATTTGATTTGACTTTGAAGGAACTTTCAAAGTCATTCCATCCTGAACACCATTGGACAAAATTGGATTCAACTCGATCAATTGTTGTTGTGTTAAACCAAATTGTTTAGACAAACTATAAAATGTTTCTTTGGCTTTTACTGTATAATCGACATAAGTTACAGTCTCTTTAACAACTTTTGCAGCTGGTTTTACAACAGTTCCTTTTGTTTCAGGAACAGTGGTTTTTGCTGTTGTTTTTGGTCGGCTTCCTTTAATCAACAACTCATATCCGACAGTCAGATTAGCTACAATTTCAGGGTTTTTTTGTTCTAATTCTTCAATCGAAATACCATATTGTTTGGCAATTGAATATTTAGTTTCTTTTGGCAGGACGGTATGAAAAACTGGTGTATTCTTTACTGGAACATTGGCTTTTGGAGCTCCTTTAGAAGGAATATTCAAAACTTGACCTATCTGCAAACCGTTTTTTGCCAAATCAGGATTTGCTTTTTTCAAATCCTCATCAGTCACATCATATTTTTTTTCAATTCCAAATAATGTCTCTTTAGCTAATACCAAATGCGTTTTAGGCACTTGCTTAGTTGTTGGTTTTGAAGTTTCCGCTATACTTTTTCCTTTACTTTTAGGAATCAGTAAAACACTATTGGGTTTTAATCCTCTTTGAGCATCAGGATTGAGTTTATAAATATCGTAAGGAGTAATATTAAACTTCTGAGCGATTTGATTCACAGTTTCCCCCTTGCCGACAATGTATTTATCAATCTTTTCCTGTCCAAAAACAGAAGTCAGCGAAAATACAATTATACTAATTGCAATAAAAAAATAATTCATTTTAGATAAGGTCATTTCATTTTTATTTTTAGTAAAAATACTGTCTTTATTACAAATATTCTTTTCTAAAGTTGTTAATTTATTCTTTAAAAAATTATTCAGCCACAACATTAGCTATAAACATTTTTCCAAAAAGAGGATTCCCTTGCTTTTGAATACACTCATATTGTGCTTCTTCTTTGGTTGCAAATGATTTGGAATACACATAATAGGAAATCAGATTTATATTGTAAAAGAAGTTACTATCCAAAGCACCCGAATCAGTTAATTTCCTGATAAAAGCATCTCTTTCTTTAGCATCATTAAAATTTCCTAACACAATATAATAACCCGATTTCACATCTTTTATTCCTTCAACTTTTTCAATTTTAATTGACTTTACTTTAGCTGGTTGTTTAGCCAATTCTTTATTGATCTGAGCTAATGTAAGTGTTTTTGGAACCACAGCTATTTTGTTCTTAGCCTGAGATTCTGAAGCTTTATTTTGATAGCTTTTGTTTTTCAACTTAGCTAAATTATCATCAAATGTTCTAGCCTGTTTACTATAAAAAGTAGCTTTACTAATGTGTAATCTTAACTCTGCTTTACTTTCATTATTCAAAGAATCTAATTTTGTAATTAACTTCAAGTTGTTTAAATCACGAACCTTCTGCTGCATTTCCATCGTTTTTAATTCCGCTGGAGTCAACTTTGAAGATTTTGTTTCAATTGATTTTGTTTTACTATTTTCGCGAATACTTTTCTTGTACTCTTGATTTTCCTCTACTGCAATACGCTCTGCTTTGTCCATTAATCCAGAATACACTTTTCTGTTTTCGCCTAATTGTTTTTTGAGTTGTTGCGACAATTCATTGGTTTTCTGAATATTTTCGTTTGAAATTTTCTGCAAACGAATAGATTCATCAAGATCGACTAACTCAGTTTTTTTCAATTCAGTCAAATCTTTACTCATTGTATTTACCAATGAATCTAATTTAACCAAAAGAACTTCCTGAATATTTTTATTGGCTTCCAAAACCATTTTCAATTTTTCAGCAGAACCTTCTTTGGCATTATCAATTTCCTTTAGGCTCGACAAAACACCATTTACATTAATTACTTTTTGATTGATCTCTTGCTGTAATTGCAACTTTTCTTTTAGACTATTTATTTCCTTTTCGTTTGCTTTAGATTTCTCAACTACAACTTGTTTTTCAGCCAAGGCAAGCATCAACTCTTCATTTTCATTAGTTGGCTGAACACCTTTTACATTAATAGCCAATTTATTTCCTTCTACCAATCCGTTTACAATTTCAGGGTTCTGAGACTCTAATTGTTCAACAGTAATTCCAAATTGTTTAGCGATAGAATATTTGGTTTCTTTTGGTTTTACCACATAAAAAACGGTTTCAGCATTGATAACTCTTACTCTACCATCTAAAGTTTTCTTCTTATTTGGTATGGTAATTTCTTGTCCAATTTGCAACCCATTTTTCAAAAGAGCCGAATTTGCTTTATCCAAATCTTCAACAGAAACGTTATAAAGTCTAGCGATACTAAACAATGATTCTTTAGCTTGAACTAAATGAGTTTTTTTGCTAGAAATATTTTCAGATTTAACCTCTTGCGGAATAACTAACTCCTGACCAACTTGTAAACCATTAGCCAATACAATGGCATTTGCATTTTGAATAACGTCAACTTTGACGTTATATTTTGTTGCCAGTCCAAACAAGGTTTCTTTTGGAGCAACAACGTGGGTCAAAATGTTTTTGGATTGAGTTAATAATTCTGGAACAGCGATAATTTGGTTTTCTGCAATTCCGTTTTGAGCTCCTGGATTCAGTCTGTAAATTTCAGAAGGAGTCGTTTTGTAATTCTGGGCGATTTGGGGGATTGTTTCGCCTTTTAAAACGGTATGTTTGGCTATTGATTGCTGTCCGAAAGAAAAATTTGACGCAAAAAAACCAAACAATAAAACTCTTAAACAATTTTTCATAAGTAGGATTTAAAAAATTAAGTCGTTACAAATGTAACGACTTAATGTTAAAAAATAATATTATTCCCACTCAATTGTTGCAGGCGGTTTTGAACTAATATCGTAAACTACACGATTTACACCTTTCACTTTATTAATGATATCATTAGAAACTTTCATCAGGAATTCATAAGGCAAATGTACCCAGTCAGCAGTCATACCGTCCGTAGATTCTACTGCGCGAAGTGCTACAACTTTTTCATAAGTACGCTCATCACCCATAACTCCAACACTATTTACAGGAAGTAAAATTGCTCCTGCCTGCCAAACTTTATCATACAATCCCCAAGATTTTAATCCATCGATAAATACTTTATCTACATCTTGCAGAATTTGTACTTTTTCCAATGTAATATCTCCTAAAATACGAATAGATAATCCTGGTCCAGGAAAAGGATGTCTTCCTAATAATTCAGGATCGATTCCTAAAGTTGCTCCTACTCTACGCACTTCATCTTTGAATAGCATACGCAAAGGTTCAACCACTTTAAGTTTCATATAATCTGGCAAACCTCCCACATTATGGTGTGATTTGATAGTTGCTGACGGCCCTTTTACAGAAACTGATTCGATAACATCAGGGTAAATAGTCCCTTGAGCTAACCAAGTTACATCTTCAATTTTATGTGACTCATCGTCAAAAACTTCAATAAAAGCATTTCCAATTGCTTTTCTTTTTAATTCTGGATCAGTAACTCCAGCTAAGGCATCGTAAAAACGTTGAGAAGCATCCACTCCTTTTACGTTCAGTCCCATTCCTTCGTATTGATCTAAAACACTTTGGAATTCATTTTTACGAAGCAATCCATTATTTACGAAAATGCAATATAGGTTTTTACCAATAGCTTTATTCAATAAAACTGCCGCTACTGTTGAATCTACACCTCCTGAAAGACCTAAAACAACTTTGTCGTTTCCGATTTTTTCTTTCATTTCAGCTACAATCTCTTCAACGAAAGCATTTGGTGTAAAGTTTTGAGGAACTTCTGCGATTTTTACTAAGAAATTCTCCAACATTTTTGAACCATCAGTAGAATGGAAAACCTCTGGATGGTATTGAATCGCATAAGTAGTTTCCCCTTCAATTTTGTAAGCAGCATATTCCACATCGTGTGTACTTGCTAGTTTTACTCCGTTAGTTGGTAATGCTTTAATACTATCACTGTGGCTCATCCAAACCTGGCTGTTTTCAGAAACGCCATCAAAGAAAGTTTCTCCTTCTTTAATATAAGATAAATTTGCTCTACCGTATTCTCTTGTATTGGAAGCTGCAACTTCTCCACCACTAAAATGGGCTAAATATTGCGCTCCGTAACAAACGGCAAGCATTGGGAGTTTTCCTCTAATTTGAGATAAATCTGGATGTGGTGCATCTTCTCCTCTTACAGAAAAAGGGCTTCCTCCAAGAATTACTGCTTTATAACTCGATAAATCACTCGGAAAATGATTGAAAGGAAAAATTTCGCAGAATATATTTAATTCGCGAACTCTACGTGCAATAAGCTGTGTGTATTGCGATCCGAAATCTAAAATAAGTACGTTGTGTTGCATGCGCAAAAATACTTTATATATTCGGAAATGAAAAATGGTATTTTGAAATTTTTTTATTTTATTTAAATCAAATTATTTTTATTTTTTTTGACATAAAAAATTAATAAATTCAAAAAAGAACAGACTCTATTCCAAATTAAATAATAATTCAATCTCAAGAACGTTTAAAAATAAAATTACAAATCAATTCCGCTAAATTTGCAAAACAACAAATCTTAATTTTATGACAACAACAATGAAAACAAAAAGAATATCAATAATAGTTATGGCTATTTTTTCCTTAGTGGCAATTTCTTGTAATGAAGTAGAAAAATTATTAACCTTTAATATTTCTAATGAAACCACATTCAAAATAAGTAGTGGTATTCCTATCGACTCTCCTTTTAATGCGCCAACTCCCGATGTTACAACCAATTCTTCGGCTGAATTTAAAAACAACAGCACGAGAGCCGATTTAGTGAAAGATGTAAAATTGCAAGAATTAAAACTTACTATCACAAGTCCCGTAGATAAAACATTTAGTTTTCTGAAATCAGTTCACATGTACATTTCTACGACTGCAAATGATGAAATCGAATTAGCATACTTAGACAACGTTAATACTACATCAAATACAATTACTCTAATTTGTAGCTCCGCTAAATTAGATTCATACATTAAAGCTTCCAGTTATAAAATAAGAACCTCGGTGACAACCAAAGAAGTTTTCAACCAAGAAATTCAAGTAAAAGCAAATATGAATTTTAAAGTAACTGCAGATCCTTTTTAATTAAAGCCTAATTTTTAGGCTGTTCTTTGATAATTTTAAATCTAGATTTTACACCTGCATCTAAATTATCCCAAGCGTTGTTTACCAATATTTTTCCCGTATTGTCATAAATCAAAAAGGCACCCGTATTCCCTCCTAACTTTCCACGGTTAAGAGCAATTATATCTAAAAGACTTAATCCTTCTTTAAGATTTACTTTAATATCAGTAAAATCTCCATTGAGGAATATATCCTTTGCTATATTATCGCTCTTATAATCATGGGTCAATGTAACGTCTATATAATCACCATCAATAGCTCCATAATCTCTAATTTTAATTATTAAATATGGAGATGTTGTATGAATAACTCCAAAATCAATATCCGTTTTTCTAATATAAGAATCATTCTCTTTTAAACCACTATTAACTAATGATTTTCCAATCATTTTATTCAATCTATCTCTTACTTCATCACCAGGATTGATAAACTCATCCTCTTTTTTAATCATCGAAATCTCGCTTTTAGTATCTATTTTATAATCAGAAACTGGATTGGGAGGAGACTGAATGTTTGGGTTTTTATACACATTTGGAGGAATGATTATGGGAACATTTGGATCTGCTGGAGGAATTTCCTTTTTTACTTTAGGCTTAATGTTCGCAGGAGGTATCCCCTTAAACTTATTGCTAAACTCGACCTGAGCAAATGTAAAAGTTGTAAAACCTATTAGAAAAATAAATAAAAATATTTGCTTCATATATATCAAAAAAGTAGGTTTTTGGTTTTTAAACTTATCCCAAAAATAAAAAAACAGCAGATATAAAATCACAAAACTAACATAATTTATCTCTTGCAACTTGTTAAGAAATTCTAAAGTTCACAAAAAACTAAGACTGAAAATTAACAAAAACATTTTATTTTTTTTGATATGATTGATTTTTTTTCATTGTAAACCAAAAAACAAAAATCATTTCTATCCAAAGAAAACCTAATCCAAAAACCAATAAATTCCCTTATACACATATTTTATTACCGGTTGTAAACATTAACTCCTGATAATCAAAAAAGCGAATTCATCCTTGTTAAATCAAGGAAGAACACGCTTCTTTCTATAAAATTTCATAAGTACAAGAAAACTCTTTTCTAGACAGAGTCTCTAAATTTGATGTTTTTCTTAAAACTTCAAATTCTAATATGACTCTATCTCGTATTCATAATAACTGTCCTTATTTACAAAACAACAAATGTAGAATCTCGTATTTATTTTTTTATTCATTTGAAGGTTTACCTATTGTTGCCAATAATCCTCCATCAACATAGACAATATGCCCATTTACAAACTTGCTGGCTTCTGAAGATAAGTATATAGCAGTTCCTGCAAGGTCTTTAGGATCACCCCATGAACCAGCAGGTGTTCGGCTGATAATAAATTCATTAAAAGGATTGCCCTCTACATTGATAGGAGCTGTTTGATCTGTTGCAAAATACCCTGGACCAATACCGTTTACTTGAATGTTGTATTTAGCCCATTCGGTAGCTAAATTTTTGGTAAGCATTTTCAATCCTCCTTTTGCAGCAGCATAAGCACTTACATTATCCCTACCTAATTCACTCATCATCGAGCAGATATTAATGATCTTCCCTTGTCTTCTTGCAATCATGCCTTTCGCTACTAACTTTGACATAATGAAGACTCCAACAAGATCTACATCAACTACTTTTCTAAAATCTTCAACTGGCATATCTATAGCCAAAACACGTTTGATAATACCTGCATTGTTTATCAAAATATCTATTTTCCCATGAGTAGCTTCCATTAAAGCCACTTGCTTTTCTGCTTCAGTTTCGTCAGTTACATCAAAAACATATCCAGTTGCTTTAAAACCTTTACTGGTATAATATGCAATAGCTTGTTCTAGTTTTGAAGGAGTCGTGCTCGTAATTAGCAATTCGGCTCCTGCTTGAGCAAGACCTTCTGCCATAGCAAGACCTACTCCATGTGTTGCGCCAGTTATTAGTGCTGTTTTTCCTTCTAAGTTGAATAAATTCATTGTTTTGAGATTATTTTTAATAATTATTTAAACTGTTTTAAGAAATAAAAACTCTTTATCATTAAACTTTTACTTAATTTACTGGTTTTTAAATCAGTGACAATATATAAAGAATCTTATAAATCCTAAGTTACAATTTTCAATAAAAACGCCCAATCATATATACACATCAATTACAATTTTTTTTTCAAACACACACACACTAAACAAACATAAATTGATTAATTTTTAATAAAATTAAATGGCTCTAATTGCGTATATAACTTAAAATCTCTTACCATTCCTGTTCTTTTATTGTCACCTCTTTGGAGAATCTTAAAACCATTAACCTGTGTAGCTTCACCTAAATCCAATACTACCTGATGTGGATGTGACGTCTTTTTACCTGTTTGTGCCGTTTCCCAAATTACAGATTCCTGTTTATCAAATATTTTATCTGCGGAACTTCCTGAACTAGTAACTTCTTCGCTGTCAGCATAAACAATTTTCCACTTACGTGTTTCCAACGTTTTTCCATCAGAACCTATTAACTCCAATTCTGCTATGGACGTAGAAACATCATCCTTGTCTTGTGAATTTAAAGCTTCAAAACAAATGTATCTGCAAGATTGTGGTTTTTCAAAAGTTACCGTCTGCCAAGTCGAAGCATCCGTTAATGCACTTTGCAAAAAAGGTTTGTTTTTCGAAAGATCAAGTTTGGAATCGCGTTTATTCAAAGATGCTTGATCAATTATATTCTCATAGATAGGCTTTGTTACAGATTTCACCATTGGTTGACTATTTGGATAAATATCGTAAACTACAACTGTATTAACTCCTTTATTCAGCCAACATCCTGGGACAAACATTGTTTGCGTAGGTCCAACATTCCAAAAACGACCCAGACTATGCCCATTTACAAAAACAGTCCCTTTTTTCCAATTACGAACGTCTAAAAATGTATCTCCTGTTTCATTTAAATTAAAAGTTGACTTATACCAAGCTGGACCAACAGTAGGTTTACTAGTTTTGAATGTGTATTTATCGTGTATTCTATCGAATATCGGGAATAAGTATATTTTCCAATTTTGTAATTCCTTTTTGTTGTTGGCTTGAGAAAGTATCACTTTGCCAGTAATTCCTTTTCGATCAATTATTTCCTTACCATAATTTACCCTACCTGTAGTCTCAATATAAATATCAAGTTGCGCTTCATGATTAACTGCTGGAATATTAATCACTTTATCTCCTAATCTACGATCTAATTTACCTATAAAAGTTCCATCTAAGTATATCATCGCATAATCATGCATGGTTTCAATCTCCAATTTTTGCCCTTCACTCGACGCAGGAATTGAAGTACGATATAATATACTTCCCCAACCTTGTCCAAAGTATTCCATTGGTTTCACCTCTTTGGCAATAATTGGTTTTGGTAAATTTTCAAATAAAGAAGCGCTCTGACTAAAAGACACAGCAGGAATTGTAATCATACGATTTACTGATTTTGGTTCTTCAGGTATTGCTTCACCAGGATTTAAATAGTTTTTCAACAAATCTCTAATCGCATAAAATTTATCCGTTGGTTGACCTGATTCAGTGATTGGTGCATCATAATCATAAGAACTAATAGTAGGAGCATAAGGAGGAGAATTGGCTCCTGCCCACTGCCCAAAAGATGTTCCTCCATGCGCCATATACAAGCTAAATGATATTTTTCTATCCAACATGTCTTTAAGGCTGCCGATAAAAGTCTCCACTCCCCTTGTTTCATGAGGTCTTCCCCATTGATCAAACCAACCCGTCCAGTATTCGCTGCACATAAGAGGTGCTTCCGGATTTAGAGTCTTAAATTTTTTGAACTGCTCATCTATTTTTGATCCTGCTCCAAAATTTAAAGTGCTAGCTACTCCATCTAATTTGTAGTTATCAAAATTAGAAGACCAATCGCATCTGAAAAGCTGTACTTTATTAAGACCTGATTCGCGTAATAAATCACGTATCGATGCCATATAATTACTATCATTTCCAAAAACACCATATTCATTTTCTACCTGAACCATGATAATATTACCACCATTCTGAATTTGCAAATCAGAAAGTTCTTTTCCTACTCTTCTTAAATATCGAGAGGCACTTTCGATAAAAAACTTATCCTTTAGGGTACGTACTTGTATATCGTCTTTCTTGAGCAACCACCAAGGCAGTCCGCCCATATCCCATTCGGCACACACATAAGGACCAGGACGAACTATACAAAACATTCCGTTTTTTTGAATCAATTTTATAAATTCACGTACATCATTTTGCCCTTCAAAATTGTAAACACCTTCCTTTTGTTCGTGTAAATTCCAGAACAAATAAATACAAATAGTGTTCATCCCCATTGCTTTACACATTTGTATGCGTTGTTCCCAATACTGCTTTGGAATACGGGGATAATGTAATTCGGCAGCTCTTATCAGATATGGTTTTCCATTCAGTTCAAAACTGTTTTTCGCAGCAGTAAACGTACCATTTTCTTTTGCCTGTCCATAACTATTTGAAACTAGTGCAATTGACAAAATAATAAAACACAAATAAACATTTAAACGACTCATAATACTTTTTATCATACTTTAATAATTACTAACAAACGACCAAAACAGAACTATCAAAAATTAAAGTAGCTGATATCCTAACCGTTTTTATTGAACAATTCTTTTTTGTAAACCTTATTTAATTTTTATCCATTCATATTTTTTCTCTTGAGTAGTGATGGCTTTAGAAACTTTTCCGTTCTCTTTTATAAATTCAACAGTTGTTCTTATACGCATTACATCTGGCCATAAAAATGTTGTCTCTGATAATGGCTGCATCACCATGTGTCTTCCTGTTTTATTAGAAAGATCGGCGTATAGTTTTCCATTTTCTTTATAAATTTTAAGAGTATCTTTTTTATTAAGGATTGCCGAATAAGAGCCAACATATTCGTCAAGCAAAGAATCACTTATTATGACTTCTTTTTCTAATGATTTTCCTAATGCCAATTGAAAAATAGAATTAAACAATCTAAATCTTTTATCCGTAAAATCGGTTTTGTCTTCGCCAGATAATTGGTTTGTCAAAATAGAAACATACACATCTTTTTCAGGATAATACGTTTCTAGAGCTGAGAAGCCACTTACTTGCCCTTCATGATGAATTCGTTTATTTCCAAACGTATTATCAATAAACCAACCGTAACCATAGGTTGTATTAGAACCATTCTTCAATTTATAAGGAGTGAATGCTTTTTCCAACATTTCTTTGCTTACTAATTGATAATTCAGTAACGCTTTATTCCATAGATACAAATCTTCTGTGGTTGACATCAAATCGCCGCAACCATAAGCCAAAGAAGCTGTTTGGTATTCCCGATTTTCAAAAAAACCATTATCTCTGGTGTAACCTTCCACCCGATTTGGGACAATTGTATGTTCATGAGCAAACAAAGTATGTTTCAAACCGGCTCGATCTATAACATTCTCTTTTATATACTGCTGATAAGTTTTGCCTGTCACTTGCTCAATAAGATATGCTAACAACACGTATCCAGAATTGGAATAGTTATATTTTGTTCCAGGTTTAAACTCCAATGGCTTGTAATCAAAATATTTGATGATTTGCTTTGGAGTAAAATCATACCTTTCGATATAGCCATTCTTCGTTGTATCCGCATCGGAGTAATCAGGAATACCTGAAGTATGCGTTAACAAATTTTCAATAGTAATGGTATTCCCTTTTGATGGAAAGTCTTTGATATACTTTTGAATACTATCCTGCAATGATACTTTTCCCTGTTCAACTAGCTGTAAAACTCCTATCGCTGTAAATTGTTTTGTGATAGAGCCTATTCTGAAAATCATATCAGGTTGTATGGCTACATTTAATTCTACATTAGCACTACCGAATGCTTTTTTGTAAACAATATTTCCTTTTTGTGCAATTAAAACAGAAATACCAGGTTCATTTTGCTTGAATTGGGTAGTAATTAAACTATCCGTTATTTTTGTCAGTTCACTTTCTTGCTTTATTTGACTAAAAGTGCATGTAAAAATCAGAAAACAGAAGACAAAGAATAAATTTGATTTTATCATTGGTTAATAATTTTATTTCTATAATCCATACTACTTCTTTGATGCTTTTTGTCTTGTGTACATAAAGTCCCGTCAATATTCCTTCATCTATTATAAACTCTATAGTTGTAGTTTTTTTTTACTTATAGCAAATAAAAAAGAGTTTTAGAATGTGCCAGCATTGACATCTTGTAACCTGCAACCGTTGGAAAGTTCTGTCATCTCGACTGTACTCGATGTGACAAAAAAATTAGACTTATTATTAATAATTGGTATTACTTAAAATCAACAAGTTTAGTTGTTCCATTATTAAATTGAACATTAATTCCTTCTTTCGTTTCTTTAATGCTTTTTACAGGAACCAACTCATTATCATTCCACTTTTCTCCTGATTTTTTCCATAGCATCAATGTTGCATAGACATTTGATTTTGCTTTTTCAGGACTATAATTTGCAGTCAAATCAATTACGGAACTCTCCTTGCTTTCTGCGTTTAATCCTTTTGCCGTAACAACTTCCCCTTTTTCCCATCCCAAAAGTGGAATCATTGCCAATTGGTATTTTCCATTGTCAATAATCGTCACTTCGTATCCTTTCACTTTTCTTTTAGAAATTGTAATCTCTTTAGTCAACTTTGGCAAAGCATAATGACCTAATCGCATCGAAGTAGCTTTATCCGAATTATTTTTATCAACTCTCAGAATTCCATTTGCTAAAGGAATATCGGCCAAATTAAATTTGATATTCTCGTCGCTTTCTAAAACAACATCTCGATAATACACTTCATTTTCAAACTTTTTAAATGTATAAAGTCTAAAAGCTTCCCATTTATTCTCCTTATTTTTGATAACATAATTCATTGCTACTTCTCCATTCTCTCCATCAGCCTGCCATGTGAAAGCACTATTATAAGACAGCCTATTGTAGTTTTCCGTTGAGCGAAACTTTTGCCAATCATTTTTCACCTTTTCATGACACCAAGCTCTTACTTCTGAAGCTCCAATGTTTGGGTAATCAGTTATTAAAATTTGGGAATCTCCTTGGTATTTATTGTAAACATTGTCCTTTTTAAATTTCGTATCCCAATCGCCATTGTTTTCTTTTGCTGTCCAAAATGGATTGTTATCTGGAACAAGCAATCCTAAAAAAGCCTTTCCCATCCAATATACACTTCCTCTACAACTGTAAATTTGAACTGCCGGCTCAAAAGCACCGTAAAAACCAAGTGTAGGAACATTGTCTTTCATAAAATCAGGATGCGTTAAAAATTGCTTTATCACTCCCGATGAAATTCTGCGCATCCATCCATAATTAATATTGGGATCATTTTGAAAACCCATCAATGGAAACGGAACTATTGCACCTGTTCTATACGTGATACTTCTGCCCCACATAATCATTTCGCCATTTTTGCTAAATAAGTCAGGATAGTTATCGTTCAAATCTTTAAAATTACTTTCAAACTTAGCGGCAATCTCAGGGTAATGTGTTTTTCCAAAATACTCTGACCAAATTGTTCCGTACATCTGAAAAGCCCACATACTGTAATAATCATAGGCTGGACTGTCATTGTACCAACCATTACCTCTGTAATTTTTCAGCGATTTTTCTAAATATTCAACCAGTAGTTTTTCATTCACAGCATAGCCTTGTTCTTTAAAAAAACTGAGCACAAAAACATTAAAAAACTTCCAGTTAGAATCCACCGTAGGACCATCGCCATAACTCAACATTATTTTGGCTAATTGGTCTTTTTGGGTTTGTGGCAATGGTTTCCATAAAACATCAGGATTGGTTAGCATTGAAACTGCAAGCGCTCCGAATTCGACTAATTTCTGACTTGGCCCTCCATTTTTCGCACGAGGTTCAATATAAGATGGACTTGATGGATTTACTAAATTCCCTATTTGATGTCTATAATAATCGGCTACTTTTATATTATTGATCACTAAATCCGGATTCTCTTTTAACAATGGAGAAGCAATGAACAACGTTCTGCAAAGACCTTCGAGTTTTTCCGTTGGAATTTGATCCTCTTTAATTGGATAACTTTTCCCTTCTTGCTTAGGAAACTTCATCGGATCATCTAAGTTATGCACGTAACTAAATGCTCCTTCTAACAAATACATAGCTGCATCTTTCCAATGCTGCTTGGTCATTCCTGTATAAGGGCTTACTTTGTAATCTGGTTTTTCAATTTTAAAAACAGCATTTGCTTTTTCTTTTTGTTGTGAAAATGTAGATATACTACATACAATTACCAGAAATAAAAATAACTTTAATTTGTTCATACTTTGATTCTTTTATTAATAAACCAACTTTCAATTATTTAACATTCAAAACTTTAACAGTAAGAGGCTTTGCAACTATTTCTGACTGATTTTTCACTATTTGCAACCATTCTTCAGCAGTTGTAGCCTGCCCTCCTTTTCCCCAAGCAAAACCAGCAAAATAGGTGATTTTCCCTGTCGGTTTGGTTATTACTAAAAGATTGCTTTGTTCTTTAACTTTACTTTTGTTAACAATTACATCTTGAATGTCCTTGGAAGAAAAAACAAGACCTTCCCCTAAATAAACGCCATCTATTGTTTCGTTATGAATAAAAATTCCTTGTTCTTTAAATACTTCTGTCTGTCCTTTATTTTCATGCAAAGTAATGCCTATTGTATAATTTGGCACCGCCGTTGTTGAAGCATAATTAATCTCAAATTTTGAAAAATTGGAACCAACATCCAATGAAATTCTTTTTGTCTCTTTCACTCCATAAGAGCTGTATGGATTATAAGTCAGTTCAAAAATGGTACGCAATGGCCCTGTTGTAATGGTTTTATAAGTAACAAAGTTTTTTGAAACCAAAAGGGAGTCCTTTTCCCAAATCCCTGATCCTCCTGTACCTCGACTTGCTCCTACATGATAAGGATCGTAACCTTCACCACGATCCGTATGATAAAACATCGGATTGGTTTCATATCCTTTGTACCACTTATTGATAATAAGTTTATCGGTTCTTTTTAACCAAAGATCAATTCCGCTTGTTAATGTTCCATTCGGACGATGTTCTTCTGCTCGTTTTTGAGCATCAGGCCCATAGGTACGGAAAGCTACTTTATCATTTTCCCAAGCATAATCATCTGTTCGTTCTGGGACAAAACGAGAATAGGTTTCTATCAAATTAACCGCTTGAGGGATGTTGCTATTGGCTTCCAATGTAAACTGTTCTGAGCTTGAAGATGGTATTTTTACATAAAACAATAATTCATCCGCATGACCATCTAAATCCAAATCTAACCATTGAATAGGCAAGGCTGTTTTTAACTTTTGAGAAACAACTCGAATGTCTGCTTCTTTTTTCCCTTTCAAAAATTTAACAATCGATTTGACTTTTACAGCAACCACTTCTTGACGCTCAAATTTTGAAGGATTGTTGACTTCAATTTTCAACGACTTTTGTGAATACAAACTAGCCGAAACTAATATAGAAGTCAAAATCAGAACTGAAGTGCAATATGTTTTTATTGATTTCATTACAGCTATTTAATTGGATTAATTCCTTGAACCGTTGGTTTTACTTGAATGATATTGCCCTTAGCATCAAATTCTAATTTATCAATACAAACTTCTCTGTGAAAACCAGCAGATCTTCCCATTTGAAAACCATTTGGCCTGTCAAACCTGTGATAGACGATATACCATTGATCAGTTTTAGGTATTTGCAACACCGAATTATGTCCTGTGGCGTAAATACCATTGGCTTCATCCCCTTTTATAACAATATTATCAGATGAAATAGTGATTGGTCCTGTTGGAGATTTTGAAGTTCCGTAACGTACTTTGTAATTGGGACTCCTTGTATCATCTTCACTCCACATAAAATAATAAGTTCCTTTTCTGTAAAAAACATACGTTCCCTCACGAAAAGTTTTATCAATATTTAGAAGTTTTAATGTCTCATTTTTGATTGAAATCATATCTTCATTCAGCTCCGCTACTGCCATAAAACCGTTACCCCAATACAGGTAGGTTTTTCCGCTTTTAGGATCTGTAAACACATCGGGGTCAATTACCTGTCCGCCTTTTACTCCTTCTGGTTTTTCAGCAACCAAAGCCTTGCCACTATCTACAAACGGTCCAGCCGGATTATCCGAAACGGCTACACCTATTTTTTGCGCAGCAGTGAAATAGTAAAAATATTTATACTGTCCTTTTATCTTTTTCTCAACGATACAAGGTGCCCACGCATTACGATCTGCCCAACTAACATCTTTTTTAAGGTCAAGTATAACGCCTTCATCTTTCCAATCCACTAAATTTTCGGAAGAAAAACTTTTAAAATAATATCCTGACCAGCCATCAAAACCATCACTGGTTGGATACAAATAATATTTTTTAGTTTTGTTACTGTATAAAATATCAGGATCGGCATAATAGCCTTCTAAAACTGGATTGTTAGCCACCACAGGGAATGCTGCAGGTTTGCCCCACTTACTAAATAACTGCTTCAATTCTTTGTTGGTGATAGGTAAAATCGTGCCGTGTCTTGGATGAAAATCCATTGAAATTTCATTATCAATAGCAGTGAAATTTTCTAAAGACTTGCTTTTGGTAAACTGATATTTACCTTTTTTATACATGTCATACATCAAAATATAATCCTCACTGTGATTGAGTTTAAAAACTCCAGATCCTTCTACAGCTTCGTTTGTTTGTTGCAAATAATCTGGAAATTCTTTCCAATTACCAGAAGTTAAATTGTCTGTAGTTGCAACTTTTATACCAGCTTTTTCACCTTCTGTTTTATAAAACAAATGATATATCCCACCTTTTTCAATAATATCTCCATCAATACAAGATTTACCCGAAGTTGGAAAAAACAATTGCTTTGGTGCTTCTTCTAATCCTGTAAAATCTTTGTTTGCATAAGCGTAATAAATTTTGTCCGGATTATCACCATTTTTCAAACTAAAATAAACCATATACTTACCCACTTTGGCATCATAAATGGTTTGAGGAGCCCACGCTCTTTGTAAATCCTCATTATTTGGAAAAGCGGTTTGAATATTTACAATGGTAGAAGTCCAATTGATTAAATCTGTACTTTTAAGTAAAACTATTGCACGATTACTACTCCACCCTTTATTAGAAGTCATATCTGTACAAGTCATATAAAATGTTTTACCATCAATTCCTCTCAAAATATGGGGATCACGAACTCCTCCGGTGCTACTGATTTTTTTACTATCGATAACAGGATTATTGTTATTGAGTGTATAATAATGATAGCCATCAGGACTTACAGCATATCGTACTGCCTCCTCTTCTACTTTATTTCCTGTAAAATAAACAAACAAATAACCATTAAGATCTTTATCGGCAATTGCTCGATTTAATTCCTGAGAAAAGACCGAATTACTTCCTATAAAAACTATAGAAATTAGAATTTTATATAGTGTTTTCATTATTTATTATTGTTTAAAAAATTCCAAATTCCATTCATTTTTAAATTCTAAAGTTGGTTTGCCTTCTTTCATTTGAATAGGCAACCAAATATATCTGCCATCAATTGGATTTTTAGGTCGCCAACGATCTGCCATAAAAATAAAAGCGTCTTTTTTTCCTGCTACAGGAAGAATATAAGTGCTTTGAGAATCAAAAGTTGTCTTAGCTCCTTCTCCAATAGAAGGACTTCCTAAAGATTCCCATGGTCCCCAAATTGAAGAAGCTTTGAAAGATCTTGCTTCATTTGGATCCCAGCCCGTACAACCGGATGTAATCATATAATATGTTCCATTTTGTTTAAAAATAGCTGGGGCTTCATTATGTCCTGCTGGAGCAATTGTAATGTAACGATCTGTAAAATCAAGATAATCATCTGTAAGTTCGCTCAAATGCAGCGTAAGATTGTCCTCTGATGAATGAATATGATACGCTTTGCCGTCATCATCCACAAATAATTGCATATCTCTAGCCATTTGTCCACGGTTAAAATCCCTGCGAACAAAAAGTCCTTCTTGCACCGCTTTGTGCCATTTTGGTGTCCACCATTTGAGTGTGTCTTCTCCAGCGACAGATTTCTTCCATTCCTCATTAAATTTTAAAGGCCAATTACCCACATTAGGACGATAAGATCTTATAAAATTATAAGGCCCTTTCGGTGTGTCACTAGTCGCAACTCCTGTTCGAGAAGCCTTATAACCTTGTCCTTTTAACTCAAGATGAAACCACATTACATATTTTTTCGTCTTAACATTATAAATCACTTTAGGCCTTTCAATAATACTACCGCTTGTAATTTGAGAATTTGGATCGGATGAAACTTGAAGTGCTACTCCTTCATTTTTCCAATTGTATAAATCTTTAGAAGAATAACAGGTTACACCCACTTTTGCATCATTGGAATTTCCTTTGTGTTCTCCAAACCAATAATAAACTCCTTTTTGGTACAATATCCCTCCACCATGGGCATTAATATGTACACCATCGGTATCTTTCCAAATCTCACCTGGAAAAAAACTATCTGCTTTTTTAGTTTGTGCAATTCCCTTAAAACTGGCTATTATCAAGACAACTAAAAGACCTAATTTAAACTTACTCATATGATTACAAATTTTATCTATTACATTTTGAACTTGATTTGACAAATTTTAATAGTATGAGATTATAATAGTTGACAATGTACCTCTACACCATCTAATTGATTATAAAATACTTATAATATAACTATAACTGTATTTATTTTCCGTTAATCTATAAGGATCATGTGGCAAAGCACCCCAACTGTTATCTCCTCCTACTCCTCTTTGTTTCAAATCTACATGTAAATATACGGTATCACTTGGGATAACATCATTTGTATGACGTTGCATTTTTTTCAATCCAGGATCCAGACTCTCCGTTGATACATTTAAAGCACTAAAACACAATGGTTGCTCTCCTGTTACTTGTACACCCTTGCCTTCAGCATTAGTAAGTTTTATCCAACGGGTATCTGTTTTATAACCGCATTCTTGGGGTCTAATGTAAGTCCAAGTGAATTGATTAGCGACTTTATCACTATAAACTCCCATAAATGAAGCCGTATTTCTATCTGTATAATTCTCCCATGGCCCTCGTCCATAATACTCAAGATTATCAAATGTTTTAGGCAATTCCATTCGCATTCCAAATCTTGGCATCTCAGGTAAATCTTTACCCTTTTTATCTAATGTAGCGGTAACTTTTATACTACCATCATTTTGAATTAAATAATCAACTTCATAAGGCACCTCAACTTGATTCAAAATATATTGAACTTTAATAGGCAATCCTAATTCTGTTTTTTTACCTACAGCTACATTCTGGATTTTAGCATCTTTGTGTGCCTCTTTCCAAATCATTAATTTTTTAGGCATGTTGTTTCCAAAATCATTATCTGTAGGAGCTCTCCAAAAATAAGGAGTTGGAAAAGCAGAAATACGGTCAACACCATCTGCATTTCTATATTGGATTAATTCTCCTTTTTGCAAATCAAAAGTTCCTGTTATTCCATTTTTAGTTGAAAATGTCAGTTGATTATTTTTTTGTTGAAATTTAATTTTTTCATCGCTAATGCTATTTTTTGCAACAAAAGTTCCTTTTCCTAATTTAAATTGTTCTCTAGCTTGTTCATGTCCTGCCGGCACCAATACCGTTTCCTTTTTTGTAAAAGCAAAAACATTCAAATAATATTCATCAGTAGCATCAATTTCAAAATCAAGAGGCAAAGTTGTTGATTGACCTGCTGCCACATTGATATCAAAGTTTCCTCCTTTTACTTTTTTACCATTTTGTAACAATTCCCATTTAAAATTGAAATTAGAAAGATTGGTATCTTGATATCCGTTTTTAATCGTTAGTTTTTTATCAGCATAGCTAAAATTAACAAACTGATACACCTTTTTAACCTCATACAATCCTGGATGCGGAATACGGTTAGCATTTACTAGTCCATTAGTACAAAAATTTTCATCATTATGTAAATCTTTACCACCAAGGTCTCCTCCATAAGCAAGATATTCAGTATTATTTGCATCATGAGTTGTCATTCCTTGATCTACCCAATCCCAAATACAACCACCTTGCATTTTAGGGCTTGTTGCAATAATGTCATAATATTCTTGAAAATTACCATTACTGTTTCCCATAGCATGGCTATATTCACACATGATAAAAGGTCTTTGTTTATCACTAGCCGCATATTCTTTCATGTGATTAATGCCTGGATACATTGGAGCAACGATATCTGTGTTTTCCTGTTCTCCCGCCTGCTCAAACATTACAGGACGATTTGGATCACGTTGTTTTAGCCATTTATAAGCATCATGAAAAACAGGTCCATTTCCGCACTCATTCCCCATACTCCAAACAATTACAGAAGGATGGTTTTTATCGGTTTCTAGCATGCGTTTGATACGATCCATATGCGCTGGTGCCCATAAAGGCAAATAAGCAGGATGAACCTTTTTATCGAAACCACCTTGCAATTCAGCCCCCATTCCATGAGTTTCTATATTTGCCTCATCTACCACATAAAATCCATATTTGTCACATAAATCATAGAAGTAGGAATCATGTGGATAATGACACATTCTAATTGTATTGATATTGTTTTGCTTCATCAATGCTAAATCCTTCATCATCAAATCCCTATTCGGTACGTGGCCATTTATAGGATCATGTTCATGAATATTAACACCGTGCACTTTAATAGCAATGCCGTTTACCAACAATTGGGCATTCTTAATTTCAACTCTGCGAAAGCCCATATTTCCTGAAACAAAAGATTTTTCATTAGTATTTACAGCCGATTCTAAAATGTATTTGTATAAGTATGGATTCTCATCATTCCACTTATTTACTTTAGCAACAGTTCCTTCAAAGGTCAATTCGTTTTTGTTGAATTCTTTTTCCTTTACTTCAGAAAAAACTGTTTTCCCTTCGGCATCTAAAATGGTAAAACGAAATGCATCTTTACTTCCTTTTTTTGGTTTTGAATTCTGAACTTGTACAGTAGTTTTAAAAATTCCATTGGTAAAAGCATCATCTAAATTGGCGCTAACTTCAATATCTTTTACGGTGATGTCAGGTTTCGCCTGCAAATACACATCTCTTTCGATGCCCGTAATTCTCCAAAAATCCTGATCTTCCAGATAACTTCCATCATGCCAACGAAACACTTGAACAGCCAAAAGATTTTGTCCTTTTACTAAGTATTTTGAAATAACAAACTCAGCCGGCGTTTTACTAGCTTTGGTCATTCCTACTTCTTTTCCATTAACAAAAACTCTGGCATACCCTGTAATAGAACCAAAATGTAACACTACTTCTTTACTGTTCCAAGAATCTGGCACAGTAAAGGTTTTTCTATAACTACCAACTGGATTATAAGCATCGGCTATAAAAGGCGGATTTTTAGGAAATGGATATGCAACATTGGTATAAATTGGAATATCATACCCTTTCATCTCCCAATTGGATGGAACCTGAATTTCTTTCCAACTGTTATCATTAAAATTTAAACCATAAAAATCAGTTGGTCTTTCGCTTGGCTTTTTGACCAAATCGAATTTCCATAAACCATTAAGGCTTTTATAATAAGAAGAACTCTCTGGATTCGATTTTAAGGCAGATTCTTGACTATTATAAATTACGAAAGTTGCATGTGGCTGCTCTTTATTTCTATCAATAATCTGTGGAGCTTCCCATTCGTTCTGTTGAGCCACAGCAAGTTGCGCTAATAATAGCATTGGTAATAATAAAAGTTTCTTCATAACGTATCTATAACTGTTATTTAATTATTTTTTTATATCTCAAAAGGGCTTCTATAAAATAATAGTCTCCATAAGTAAGCGGAGTATCTATTTCTGTTTTGTTTGGCATATTACCTACGCCATGCTTTAGCAGAAAGCCCCCATTAGTTTTTACATCGGCAAAATATTCTTTGCTAAGAAGTGTATCGAGCATTGTTGTTGCAGCCAACGTATATTTTTTTGAAAGTGTACTATCAGTGTAGCCTCTTAACTCCAACAAAGCAGAAGCTGTTATAGCTGCCGCCGAAGAATCTCGCAATGCATTAGGTATTCCCGGAGCACTGTAATCCCAATACGGAATTAAATCTTTTGGCATATTTGCGTTGCTTAAGATATAATTGGCAATATTCTTTGCTTGTTTCAAATATTTTGGGTCTTTAGTTTCTCGATACATCACTACATACCCATACAATCCCCAAGCTTGTCCTCTAGCCCATGACGATTCGTCTGCGGCTCCTTGGTTTGTAATTTTTTTTGAAACTTTTCCAGTATTTATATTGTAAACAATTTCATGATACGAGCTATAATCTGGTCTAAAATGATTAGCCATTGTAGTATTAGCATGATTTATGGCAATATCTCGGTAAGTTTTATCTCCACTGTGTTTGCTTGCCCAAAAAAGTAATTCAAGATTCATCATGTTATCAATAATTACAGGCATTTCCTCTTTAGAAGCATGATTCCAAGGAGCACTGTCCCATGATTTGATGCACTTGGCAACAGGATTGTAACGTGTGCATAAGCTCTTGGCGCTTTGCATCAAGATTGCTTCATATTCTTTGCTTGGGTTCAAGCGTTCTGCATTTCCAAAACTGCAATACATCATAAAACCTAAATCATGTGTCGTTGTATTGTATTGTTCGCTTTTTAGATTATTTAGAAAATCAAAAGCCTCTTTCTTCAATTCAGGACTATTTTGAGCTTCGTTCAAATACAATAAAGTACCTGGATAAAATCCGCTACACCACCAACCAGCATTACTAGTTTCTAATTTTTGATTCTTTTCGTCCCATGTTTTAGGGTATTCACCTGGTTGGACTTTAGTCGCTAAATATTGGTATTGTTCTATCGATTTTTTCAAAGCAACATCAATCTTTTTGGTCAGATTCTCTTTTTTATTCTGAGCCAAACATCCATTAATTAGGCTTGTTAAGGCTATTAGAAAAATTACTTGTTTTTTCATTGGTTTTGCTTGGTGTTATTAACTGGGTAATTCAAAAAATTTAGTTTAGCTTATAGTTTTGATAGTCTTTTAATGATAACATTTTTGGACAAATAAGATACATTTTCTGAAGTTTCAACTGTTCCGGAAGAACCTTCCATCTGCAAGTTAATAATCAACCACATCGCTTTATTTGTAAAATCTGTCCAGTGATCTCCCATTTTTTCTCCATCCAAAAAGTATGAAACCTGTGTATGAATTTCATCTACATACTTAAGTTCAACACTATATTGATGCCACTCGTTTGAAGCATTTGGAATATTTTCTTTTATGGTTGTACAATTCTGAGGTGTAATAAATGTATTCTGCCAATTATTTGCATCCCCTTTAAATTCCAATATATCAATTTCTGGTGGCCATCCCTTAACCGCTGTCAACCAAAAAGCAGGCCAAGTACCTTTTTTAATGGGAGCTTTAAATTCTCCTGAAACTCTGTAAACTGGATATTCTTTACTTACTGTTATTTGATGTTTGGCGTGTATCGCACCACTGTGAAAATTGATTTCATAATTGGGTTTAGAAGTACTTTTACCTTCTTTCTTTTTTACAGGTTCAGCGGTTAATTTCAAAACTCCTTTATCGATTGCAATTTGATCTTTATACATTCGAGCAGTACCATTATGATCGGTTCCCCATGGATAAAATAGATTCCATTCTTGACTAAACTTTTTTGAATTAGCAAAAGAACTACTATCTAAAACCGTTTCCCATTTTCGTTTGTCAATAGCTGATTGGTCATAATAGGCATAATCGATAAACGATTTTTGTCCGCTCCAAATTTTTTGTTGCGTATAAAGTTCATCAGGAGCTTGCCAAAATGGAGTTTGCTCTGGTAATCCTAAAGGCAAAAAAGCTTCAGTACATAAATAAAGGCTACCAGTACTTATATAAGGTTCCCCTATTTCGGGCTGATGTCCATAAAAACCAATAGTTAACCAATTGGTATCAGTGAAAGTACCAGGTGCTTCCATCTGTTTTTTTATTATAGAATAAAGAGCACACCTCACTTGAGCAGCACTAACGTTATCAGGAAGTTTTTGAAAGTACGCCATTTGAGCCAAACTTTGAAAAGCACCAACTCGGTAAGCCAGTGAACGCCCAAAAGCAGGATAAGTCCCCTCTGGAGAAATAAGCCGTTCCTGAATAGCTGCATAACGTTTTGCTCGATCATAAAATTTACCCGACTGATTTATAAAATCATTCTTATAGCGCCAATTTTTAAGTTGCTCCTCTTTTTCTTTCAAAACATTAATTACATCCAGCATCATTGGCTGTATGACATAACTGTTGTAATAATCCCAATGAAAATCTTTCCCATCACCATAAGTTCCGTCACCTAGATACCATTCATTATGTTTTAGAAGGGCATATTCTATACGAACCATATCGGCCTTACCTTCATACTTCAATAAAGCTGCCTCAACGATTCCTGTAAACAACAACCAATTCATATATGCTGGAGAAATATTTCTTGTACTTTTTAATGCACTTATAACATTAAAACGAGTTTCCGAATCTAATCTTTCCCATAGGACAGGTGCTCTAAGTAATCCTTGAGCCAAAAAAGCTGCATCTACCAATGGCTGTCCTCCCTCAGTAAAATTCATATAATCCTTAGCTTTTGGATTTACTGCATTTGTAATTCCCGCTACAGCTAACTTAATATATTCTTCTCTTAATTTACCTTCTGTAGAATTGCCAGAACCTAATTGTAACCAAGCAGCAATTCCAGAAAGTGTTCGACCAAATGCTTCTAAATGGGTCACTTTATCACGATCTCCATAAGCATTCGGAGCTGTTTCAATAGGCATTTTAATTTTCAAACTATCATTGGCTACAGCATAAAGAACAGGGCGAGCAATTTTTGTCAGCATTTGTACAAAATACCTACGTTGCTCTAATCCATTAGTTTCTTTTTGCTGTGCTTCTGCTATAGTAAAAGCAAAAAACAGAACGATATATATATACTTCCAAAAAAAATTCATAATCATTTTAAAATTTAAAAAACCTGTCTGACACAAACCACAGTGGACAGACAGGAGATTGTAAAAACATGTAAAAACCAAAACTAAAACATAAGTCAAAAACAGAATTCTTTTATAATGTTTATTATTCTTAATACTACTTACAACCTTACGTAAGAACTATTACATACATTTAAACCTATGTTTACGAATACCCTATTATTTCCCAAAATAACAAGTCTTTTATAAGACCAAAAGGGGGGAAAACGACTAATTAAAGGGGGGTAAATCATTATTTTTTCATATAAAATAAAAAAAATAGACATAAATTAAACTTATCAAAAAAAACATCTTAAAAAAATAAACTATAAGTATTTAATCACTTAAAACTATATTATGGTTTTTGGATAATATTCAACTCCGAATTAAAAGATTTTCTATATTTTTTTATAAAATCAGACGGAGTCATACCGTACAGCTTTACAAATTGTTCTCGAAAATATTTAACATCTTCCATACCTACTTGTGATGCTGCATGAGAAATAAGAATATCTTCTGTTAACATCAATACAGCAGCTCGTCTAATTCTCACTGATCTAATAAAACTATTCAAAGAGTGTCCTGAAATTTCTTTTACTTTAGTAAACAATTTGGTATGACTCATCCCCATTTCTGTTGCAAACTTCCTTGTTGAAAATTTTTCATTACCTATATTTTGCTCAATGACTTCGATGCATTTATTTAAAAAATCTCTGTACGCTAAGGGGACTTTATGTTTATTTGCACTTAAAGTAATACTATCTAGGTAATAATTTTTTAATTGACTTCTATTTCGAAGTAATGCCTCTACTTTGGCCATTAAAATATCATCATCAAATGGTTTAGTCATATAATCATCTGCTCCATCTGTAATACCCTGAAGATGAATTTCAGAATTTGTGGTAGCTGTAAGTAAAACAACTAAAATATGACTACTATTACTGTTCTCTTTTATTTTTTTGCACAACTCAAGTCCAGACATTCCACCCATCGAAATATCACTTAATACAATATCTGGCAAAAGTTTATTAACCATTTTAAAACCATCAATTCCATTATCAGCAGCGTAAGTGATATATTTAGAATTAAAAAGTTGCACCAGATAATTCCTAATCTCATCATTATCATCAATAATTAAAATTGATTTTTTCTCTGAAAAGATTTCATCATTAAGTTTCTCTTTAATATCATCATGATCCGATGAGATTGTTTCCAATTGATCCTTCTTAAATTGAATATCAACATTCAATTCTTTGACCAACTCAGACATTTTTTCGCCTAAAATATTAATTGGCAAGTCTCCAAAATGTTCACTTCCTTTTTTAAGCACTAAAGTAAACTTTGTCCCTATTTCCTGTTCGCTTTCGCATTCAATTCTCCCAAGATGCTTTTCAATAAAATATTTCACAATGAATAAGCCAATTCCAAATCCTTTTCCAGTACTATTGCTCAAATTGACTTGTCTAAACTTTTCATAAATATGGCTCAACTCATCTTTTTTGATACCAACTCCCGTGTCTATAATTTTAATTTCAACTTCATTATTTTCTTCTTCCAATATAATTTTGATTTCTCCTTTTTCAGGAGTGTACTTGAACGCATTTGAAACTAAATTAAATAAAGAAATTTCGATTTTTTCATAATCCGCAACAATAAAAATAGTATTAGAAGGAAATTCTATACTATACTTGATTTTTCTTAATTTAGACTGTTCTGTAAAACAATGATACACCTCATCACATAATTTATTCAAATTAAACTCTGATAAAACAAGTTGATCAGCATCATTTTCAGCCCTCCTAAAAAGCAATAATTGATCGACTAAACTCAATAATCTTCTAGCATTACGATGTGCAACAATCAATTCTGGCGCGGGATCTCCTGTTTTCTTTTGTTGCTTTAATAGTTTATTTATTGGATTTATAATTAAAGAAAGAGGCGTTCTAAATTCATGAGAAATATACGTAAACATAGAAATTTGCTTTTCGGAAAATTCTTTTTCCTTCAAGTTCTCCATGTGAGCTAACTTAACTTCGTAACGCATACGTTGTTTATCATTGTTATAACGAACATAAAAATAAAGAACCCCAATACCAGACATTACATAAAGAATATATGCCCACCATGTTCTGTACCAAGGCGGCAATACGTGAATTATAAGAAGCGTTTCATCGCCTTCCCACTTCATGTAATTATTTGTAATTTTTACTTTAAATTCATATTCCCCTTCCTGCAATTTTGAATAACGTGCTTTTCTGCCCTTCCCTACATAGTTCCAATGATCATCCCAGCCATCTAAATAATAAGCATAATTAATTTTATCTGCATTTTCAAAATCCAAAGCAACAAAATCTAATGAAATGGTAGTTTGATCATACTCTACCTCTAGTACTTTAGTCTTATTTTTATCTGTTTTAAAAAATTCTTGATTATTTATAACTGAATTATTATTTACCTGAATATCATCTAATAAAATATTGTGATTTCTATTTATCTCTTTTATACTTGTTGGAGAAAACACATTAAATCCATTAATCCCACCAAAAAGAAATTCTCCAGTTGATAATTTCAATCCAGCATTATAACTAAATTGATTGCTCTGCAATCCGTCTGAAATTGTAAAATTTCTAAATATTCCTTTAGCAGGATCAAACCTACTTAATCCATTATAAGTACTTAACCATATACAACCTTCCTTGTCTTCCAGTAACCTTAATACAATATTTGAAGGCAAACCTTCTGAAGTAGTAAAACGTATGGACTTATTATTTTTAGGATTAAATTTTAAAAAGCCTCCCTCCGAAGTTCCAATCCACAAATTGAATTTTTTATCTTCCAGAATACATCTTACAGGGTATCCAATTTTGAATTTTTTAAATTTCCTAGATGTCTTGTCAATTTGAATCAATTCTGAAAAAGTTCCTGCCCATAATTTTCCATCTTTACTTTCGGTCAAGCTAATTATTCCTGATAAGTTTGAATTAAAAACTTCAAATTTATCAGTAGTGGCATTATAGTAGAAAAGCGTACCTTCTTTTGTTGTTGCCCAAATCGTATTTTTGGAATCTTTGAATACTACCCAAATGTTGTTCTCCTCTTGTTTGCTATAAGAATTATAAAATTTATAGTGCACAACGTTATGAGTAATTGTATTGATTTTATTAAGTCCTCCGTCCCATGTAGCAACCCATAAATTATGTTGTTTATCAGAAACGATTCCTGGAACGAAATCACTTTTATACTCACTATTAGCAACAAATTTTTCAAAAGAATTATTTGATCTATTCCATAATCGTAATCCCGCGCCGTCTGTTCCTATCCATATTTTTTTATCCGAATCTTCACAAAAAGATAGAATATAATTGATTGCGGGGCTATTTCCAGTCGCTTTTATATGATTAAAATAACGTTTAGAATTACTAATCATACTGATACCTCCGCGGAGAGTTCCTATCCATTTATTCTTATCTCTATCCTCATATATCCCCCAAATAGCATCACTTTTGAGAATGGGCTGTTTTCCATTATCTCCAAATGCTATTACTTTATTTTGTTTATTGACTTTAAAAATTCCATCACCATCTGTAGTAAAGTACATTTCATTGGCACTATCAATCAAAATATTTGTAACTATAGATTTATTTTGAAGTAAACTTTTACCATAAGACAAACTGTTTTCATAAAAAGGAAACATTCCTTCGTCAGTTCCTACCCACAATACGCCATTGGTATCTTCTTTTAAAATATTAGACTGCCTTTTTTCATTATTAATAAACTGTAATTTTCTGGAACTATTCCAATATTTAAATAAGCCATAATTTTTTATAAAAATCCAGCAAAATTGTTTTCCGGAAACAGGTTCTATACAAGTAACATAATACTTTTTTATTCCTTTACCATTTATAAACAAGGGAATTTGTGTTCCAGTAAGAGATAAGTTTTCATAAACAATAAGACCTGACTTTTCACAGCCAACTAACATATTATTTCCCTCAAACTGCTTTATTTCCCTAACATTTTCATCTCTAATTATGTTCTTTGCTTTATCAATAGAAAGTTGAGTAATATTGCCTGTTTGAGGATCAATTACACTTCCTCCGTTTGCTGTACCCACCCAAACGTTCCCTTTTTTATCTCCATCAATACAAAAAACGAAATTTGCCGATATGGTATTGGTGTCATTTATTTTATTTCTGAAAGTTTTAAATTCATAACCATCATATCGATTTAACCCATCATTGCTACCAAACCAAATGTATCCCGTTTTATCTTGATAAATAGAAGTAACTGAATTATTAGACAATCCCTGAGAAATATCTAAAAATTTCACTAAATAATCCTGACTATAAGCGGTAAGCGACAGTAAATAGAAAAAACAAATGAATCTAAATATCTTTTTCATATAAAAATAACTGTATAAGTAAAAAACCTTTGATAACTCTTTAAAAAAATCCTGTTAATTTTATTCAATCTTCATTTTTGATAGCAAATGTAAATATTACATTCAATAAAACAAACCTGTACCTACCAGTGTTTGTATCCAAGTAATTTCAGGTATAAGATTTCTAAAATTACATCCTACTTTTGCTTTGTACAATAGAATAAAATCGTGCAATTTAAAACAAGAATAAAATGAATAAAGCTAGATCGTGCTTACTTACACGAACGATTTAAAATAAAAACAGGCTATCTCACAACTAGTGAAATAGCCTGTTTTATATTTTTATTCAGGTTTTCAGAGTATAAGTCTCAAATATTTAATTCTCAAAAGAATTATTTAATTAAGAATCTCTCTTTTTAAATCTAACTAAATAAAAACCTATTACTTAAAGTTTATCTTCATCTGCAACAGCATCCTGCCATTTATCCCAAACTTTAACGCTAGGATCATAACCATCATACCCAAAGTTCTGACTTAATTTACCTTTAATATTAGCAGTTATGGCACTGTTTGGAATAGGCCAGTAATTATTGCGTTTGTCCATAGTATAAAACTTAGTACCATTTGGAACTACAATACCTGCAGGATATTTGTTGTAAAGGGTATAATGCGCAATACGCTGATACCAGTAACTGCCCCCAGCTGCATCAGTCCCAGACTGTTTATCCCAATTCGTTTTACTGTACGTCTGACCCCACTCATCTGGTTTTCCACTGAGTGCGAGACAGTGTGATATACGTTTTAACTCTGCATTTCTCCATTCTTCCAAATAAAGCTCTCTTCCTCTTTCCGCACAAATATCTCCAATAGTTACATTAGTATACATTTGGGAAGCCCCTGCTCTTGCTCTGATAACATTTACATCCATTGCAGCTCCAGTAGTATTACCTTGATAAAAACGTGCTTCTGCTCTTAATAAATAAGTTTCAGCTAAACGATATAAGTACCAATGTGCTTTACTTCCGGTGCTGGCTCCTTGAAAATCAGTTGCATTTGAATTAGTTTCATTTACAACATCATGCAAATAGATTTTATATAATGGGAAATCAAACCATTCGCGAAGTGTATCTTTTGACAACAGAACATTATTTTGTTTCATTCTAAAATTTTGCTGATAGTAAGCTGAAGTCTTATCACTGTATTTAAGATCGGTCATATTCACCCAGTTACCTACAGTGCTATTGTGTCTAAGATCTTGTCTATCCTCAATACCGTTTACAACCCACATGCGATGCTGTGAATAATAAGATGCACTAATCGTAGCAATACCACGTCCTAATGCTCTAGCATAATCATACTTAGCTTGGTAATTAGCATTATTCGAGGCAAAACGACCAGCTGCTTGTTTACCATCTGGTGTTGTAAGCGTACCGGAATTCCAGTTAGGACCAAAAATTCTCATCGAAGCAAATGGTAAAAATGATTGTACACCACCATTTGGCATAACCATTATAGCTTCTTTATTAGCAGCAATAACTTTATTTTCAGGTCTGTGCAAATCCCAAATTACATTTCTACTGATAGTCCAAGTAGTTGGATTTCCTCCCGGATCAAAAGTTCCAAAATTGCTTTGCATTAAAGAATAACCTGATTGATTGATAAGAATATCTGCTTGTGCTTCAGCTTCAGCAAATCTACCAGATGCCAAATAACACTTAATCAATAACTGACGACATGCACCTTTATTAACCAAACCTAAATAAGGTAGTTTTGACTGTTCTGGCACCCATTCTACAGCCTTTTCCATATCAGCTGTAATCATTTCAATAATAGCTTCTTTTTTGGTAGAATAATAACTCTGTTTTGGAACTTCCAAAATTTTTGTAATTAACGGTATGTCTCCAAATTGATATACCAGATTAAGATAACGATAAGCTCTATGAAAATAAGCCTGCCCCATATATTTATGCTTAACCTCTTCAGATAAACTTTTTACATTATCAATATAAGACAATACGGTATTAGCATATTTAATACCATTATAACCTTCATCCCAGTAAAAACCAAGATAAAAATCATCATTTGTTGCTGTTTTAAAACTTCCAGTAGGAACTATAGTGTTAGCAAAATCAGAAATAGTACTGCTATTATCCGTTTTTCCATATTTTGACATATCAGAGAAAACATATTCCGTTCCGATAGGCACACTATTAGAAGCAGCATTATAATGAATATAATTATTACGCAACCCTTTATCGGCAATTGCTAAAGTCGCCTGCAACCCAGATTCTGTACTAAATGTAGTTTCTGGTTCATAAAACGAAAGTGGATCCGGCTCCAGAAAATCCTTTGAACAAGAAACCAAAAGAGCAGTTGCTGCAGCTAAAGGCACAAGTGTGGAGATTTTATTTTTTATATATCTTTTCATCGTTGTAATTATTAAAGTGAAACGTTAAATCCTAAATTAAACATTCGTGTTGCCAGTCCCCCTGTTTCAGGGTCTCCATAATACTTCCATTCACCAGAAGCAGCCCATGTTGCAGCGTTCTGAACTGAAGCATAAATTTTGAAATTTCTAAGATGCAAACGATCTAAAAGATCTTTTGGAAGCGTATAGGCCAACGAAATATTATCTAAACGAATGAAACTACGGTCATATAATTTTGCTGTTCCAGCTCCTGCAGGTCCTCTTGCATCCAGACGCGCCCAGTCATTAGTTGGGTTATCAATAGTCCAATATGGATTTACAAACGGATTGTAATTGTTAGTGTACAAACTTCCATCATTGTAAGTATTCATATAACGTCCATCAAGAGATTTATGTCCCATATAAGAATACATATTAATTGCCAAATCCCAATTTTTATAAATCTTAAATTCATTACGTAACGACCAGTTAATTGGAGGAGCTGTCTCTCCTAAAAACTGTTTATCTTTTTCATTATAAGTTGGTTTTCCATTAACATCATCGGCTGTGTAACTGTTTTCAACTTTTGGATCACCAGGACGCTGTCCGTATTTAGCTGCCTCTGCTGCTTCATCTTTTTGCCAAATACCAGTTACTTTATAATCCCAAATTTGAGAAATTGGTCTTCCAATAAACCATCCATTACTCTTATCATCTGCCTCTTTAGTTCCAATGACATTTCCATTGGCATCCTTAACGTCTTCCATATTACCATAAAGTGCATTTATGGTATTTTCATTATATGAAAATCCTACGCTAGTAGTCCATTCAAAGTTTGGTTTTTTCATATTTAAAGTAGTAAGACTTATTTCAATCCCTCTATTTTCAACCTCTCCAAGATTAGTTGCTATCGATCCGAATCCAGAGAAACCAGGTAAACGCTGACTCATAATCATATCATTGGTAACCATTCGGTAAATATCTATTGTACTTGTAATTCGATCATTTAAGAATCCCATATCAAGACCAATATTTGTTGCCGTTGTTTTTTCCCATTGAAGATTTGGGTTTGCCAAACGATCAATTGCTAAATACTTCATATCAACAATATTTCCTGAAGAATCAATATACCCCATAGTTGCACCAGTACCCGAACCTAAGTTTGCTAAAGCTATGTATGGATCAGCAAGCGATCTGTTTCCATTTTTACCCCAAGAAAGACGTAATTTACCTGTACTCATAGGCTCCCATTTAAACCAGTTTTCTTTATTGAAGTTCCATCCGAATGCAACAGAAGGAAAAGTTGCATAAGGATAAGATGCCCCAAATGCAGAATATCCATCACGACGTATAGTCGCAGTCAACATATAACGGTTATCGTAAGAATAGAAAAGCCTTCCCATTAATGCATCAGCCGTCTGATGAGTGTCTGTAGTAGAAAATGAACTATTTAAAAGAGTAGCATTTTGTGTATTGTGAAACCCTAGCGCATCTGAAGGCTGGATATTACGTGCATAAGTAATATCGGACCATGTTTTAAGATCTTCTGCTTCCTGAACAAAAGTGGCGATAATATGATGTTTCTTCGCAAATGTATGATCCCATGCCAATGTATTATTCAAGTTCCAAGTAAACTTTTTACCATTACCTCTATCTACCCCTATGGTAGTAGGGTTCCATCCTTTATGACCTGATGACTGGAAATAACGATTGTAAAAGAATTCATAGCGTGGCGCAACATTAAATGAATACGTGATACCTGCAGGCAAAGTTACCTTTGTATTAAAAATGGTATTTAGTATAGTATATCCTTTTTCAAGCTCCATAAATTGGCGGTCATAGTAATAATTATACCCTCCAATAGTTGCTCCCATTGGTTGTCTTGCATAAGAACCATCAGCCTCTGTAAAATTAGAAAATGGGCTATTTCTTAACATATTTGCATCCCAATAATTAGTACCAGTACCAACAGCTATGTCTCCATCCGTACGATCTTGAAAATTAACGTTTGCTCCAAATTCAAGCCAGTCTGTAATTTTAGTATCTACTTTCATATTGGCACGAACTGCATCATAATCATTCCCCTGAATAGCTCCTTCTGCCGTAAAATATCCTAAAGACATGTAGTAATTTACTTTGTCACCTGCTCCGGAAACACTTAAATTATTGTCATGATTTATTCCAGTTCTAAAAGTACTATCATACCAATCATGTGTTTTTCCTTGTGTAAAATTCTTTAAAAGCGAAGCATCAGTAATCCCCAAACGAAGTCCCCATACTTCATTCAAACTCTTTCCTTGTGTTTGTGTAGCCGGTTGATAAGCTAACCATTGCGCTTGAGATATTCCATACTGATCTAATTGGTTAGGATTTGAGTAATACCCCGCTTTGCCAGCAGCCGTACCTGTTACCCATGCCTCGTAATTTCCAGTTGCTGTATTTGAACCATATGTTTTAGCCGTCTCCCAATCTTCACGATATTTTACATACCCCTCTGGAGAATACACATCGCGATAGGCACTTTTGTTAACAATCGTCGTGTTTGTAGTAACATTAATAATAGGCTTACCATTCTTACCTTTTTTTGTCGAAATAACAATAACCCCAGCAGCCGCTTTAGATCCATATACAGCCGTTGCCGATGCATCTTTTAAAATATCGATTTGACCAATATCATCAGGATTGATTTCTGAAAGCTCACCATAAAACTGCATACCATCTAAAATAATAAGCGGTGAATTATGACCTCCGTCAGAATAAACGGAAGTTTGCCCACGGATCTGCAACGAACCTCCTCCTTTTGCATCAGCAGTATATCCCACTTTTAGACCAGGAACACCACGCAATAAATCTTGCACAGTCTGTGGATTTTGGTTTGCCAAAGCTTCTGGTTTAACTTGTACAACAGAACCTGTTAAATCTTTTTTCTTCATTTTGCCATAACCTACCACAACAACTTCGTCTAATGCCGATGTAGCTGGTCTTAATTTTATATCAAGTGTAGTTCTCCCTTTTACTTCAACCTCTAATGTTGTATATCCTACAAATGAAACTACTAATACAGAATTTGCATCAGCATCTATCGAAAATCTTCCATCAAAATCCGTAATAATTCCTGTTTTGGTTCCCTTAACTCCAATAGTAACCCCCGGTAAAGGCATTCCATTTTCATCTTTAACAACACCATTTATTGTATTTTTTTGTTGAACACTTTCATGCTCATTTCCATTTGCAAAAGCTTTATTAAACGCATTCACTTGAGATAAAGAAATCAACACACAACATATTGAAAGTTTCTTTTTTAAATCAAATTTAAAAATACGATCAGGAGCTTTCGTCATCCTAATAAAATTTGTCATCTTTGGTTTTAATTTTTTGGTTAATAAATCTTAATTAGCTTGCAAATAATAGGTTAAACTTCACATAAAAAACAATCTCAAATAATCATTTCAAAATAGTTTTTACGATAACCAAATATTAACATATAATTCACATTACTTGTTGCAAACATACTATAATAGTCAAGCTTTGCAAGGGGGGTAATTTGACTTAAAAGAGGGGGGTATTTGTTATTACTTAAAAAAAACGTGTTATTTTTACATTTATAAAAATAATACTGCAAAATATCAAGCATTATTGAATTTTAAAATGTTAAAAAAACAACATAAAACAAAATAATAAATCCATTGTTTATTAATAAAAATTAACATTTATAATTATACAAATTAATGATTGACGAATTTTTTCTTACAGGACAACATCGTCTTCAATGAATAGTTTGCATCTCTAAAAAAATTTAAGAGAACAAAAAAGCAACAACAGTAAACTGTCATTGCTTCTAGAATTGATTATTTAAAATCTTATTATTTCACTATAATTTTAATCTGTTTAGAGAAATTTTCAGCTTTAATTTCAACTATATAAAAACCACTAATTTTAGGAGCTTTAATAGTAATTTCAGCATCATTATCAATCTTTTTACTATTTACCAAACCTCCTAACATATTATAAACACTCATAGTTCCTTGATTTAATATCAAACCTTTTGAATCAAGTTTAACATGAATATCATGATCAGCATAAATAGGATTTGGATAGATTTTTAAAACAGAATCTACTATATCATTGTTTTCTAGCGAAAGAGTTTGATTATTAACAAGTTTAACAACATCACTTTCTGTTAAGGCATAATTATAAATCCTAAAATCATCATAAGTTTGGTTAGTATATAAATCAGAAGACCATTGGGACCTACCTAAATAATTCTGATTTGTACTTCCTAAATCTGAAGGTGTAAGGGTACAATTAGCATCTGTAAATTTCAATTCACCATTAATGAAGTATTTCAAGGTAGTTCCGCTTAATGAAAGAGCAACGTGCACCCATTCTGTTGCTGAAATTTCGCATGGCATGTAAACATCATATTTTCTTCCGTCTGCTGCCAAAAGTATAAATCTTGATTGATTTGTTTTAGCTAGAGGGGCTAACGCCATATATTTCGAAGTACCCTGTCCAAAATCAAATATACGCGTATTTCCTACAGATGGTGTTTTAAACCAAGTTGCTATTGTAAAATCTTTAAGATCAGAGACAATATTATCGGCTACCTGAATATGAGATGCGTCAGCAACTTTTAAGGTAACTGCACCCGAATTATTCCCTGCAGACCAGCTAGCGTTGTTTTTTAGCTTTCCATGATATCCTCCCCATTCATCATAAGCCACCATACCTGTATTCTCATCAAAAGTAAACTTAGCATGTTGTCCATACTTAGGATTCGCAGTCATAATAGCAGACTCTGGTCCAGCTCCAACATTGTTTACAGCTTGTAGTTTATAATAGTAAGTTTGATTATTTACAGTGTTTGTATTGTCTTTATATCTAGTTCCATCAAAATTGTCTGCAATTAGAGAATATGTACCACCTAAACTTGATGATTTATAAATTTTATATTTAACATCATAAGCAAAATCCCAGGTTAAAACAACAGCTGCATCACCAGATGCCACGTGTATATTTTCAACAGTAGTAGGAATTGCAAGAACTGGAGTAACAACTTCTATTGTTTGAGAATATGTCCCTTCACCAGCACTATTAACACCAACAACTTTATAAAAATAAGAGGTATTTGCTGTAAGATTTGTGTCTGTAAACTTGTTGTTTCCATCAAGATCGCTAGCGTTATTATAAATGTAATTTTCGGCTATCAAATCAAATGGTCCATCCACTGTTTTAGCACGCTTGATATTATAAGCCAAAACATTTGTGTCTTTATTCCAATCCAATTGAGTGATCGTTGTCGAAATAGCCTTTCCTGAAAGTATTGGAGCTACTGCAGCATCAGCAACATTAACCGTTATTTCACGAGAATAGGCAGATTCTGTATCTTTATAACTTAATGCTTTCACTCTGTAAACTGCCTTTTTATAGGATAAATTATCATTAAAGCTAACTGTTTTTCCTATTTCATAATCAACTCCTGCAACCAAAGTAGCAATTGCAGTAAAGGTTGACTCGCTGTCCGATTTTCTTTCTATAATATAATTTTTACCAGTTTCCCCATTATGGTCATACCATGAAAACTCCATTTTCTTATAGTCAGCTGATAAATTATTTTTTATCCAAGCTGGTGCAATTTTCCATTTAAAATCATACATTTTCGACTTTTTGAAACCTACAGTAGAATTGAATTTTCCAAACATTTCCCCAGCTGGGGTAAGTTCTCCATTAAGCTCTAAAGTTCTTGCATCATTTACCCAGTTGTATAAAAAATGATGTTCTACAAGATCATTACTTTCAAAATAATTAAGAATTTGTTCCAATTTTGTTTTTTGTCTATCAGCATTTGCAGCTGTTAGAGGCAAAGAGACCGTTACTTGATTTCCTGAAGCATCTAATATAGGATTTCCGTGCACATCTACTCTGATTCCTGTTGTGTTTGGCCATTTGCTTGCATCTGCTGTATTTGTCCAGTTTGCTCCATTATTCCATTCTGTAATCCACACTGGTCTTCCTCCTATAGCCGCTGCTCCAATATTCCAATCCCACCAACTAGTAGGCTGATCTTGGTAAGCATGAAAAGCGATAAAATCTACACGATAATTTAAAGACTCACATATCCCCATAAACTCAGTAAGCCAAGCACTTGTAATTGAAGCAGGCGCAGGAGAACCAATTCTTAAACCTGATTTAAAAAGTTCCGGCCATTGTTCAATAGCTGAAACCACTGTCATGTTTGACTGATCAGGCCTCTCAGGCTCATTATACCCTAAAACTGATGATACATTTTTTCTTGAATTAATCAATTGAAAAGAATCCCAACCAAGATTATGTCTCATAGGTACATACTGAGTATCAATATTTTCTGTATTCCCTCCTGCTGACCAATCATACACAATCGAAGCATTTGCTTTAGCATTAGCCGCTCCTCCCAGTAAACCTGCTGTTCCTTTTTTAGAAGTCCATTCCCATTTAAAGACACGAACAAATGAAACAAAACTCTTATTATCTGTTGCAGTAGCCACAAATCCCTCTGGCAATACAGCCACTTCTAAATCTTCATCATTTGCAATAAACATTTTACTAAAACCTGTACCATCTGAATTATTTGCAAATGTTACAGCAAATCCTTTTTTAAGTTTAAATGACTTTATATTATTATCATAGGTTCCTAAATTATTATGATACGTATTTACATCAAGTGATTCTGAATTGCCTCCAAAGTTTTCTTCAGTATAAACAGTAATTGGCTGCTGCTCGATTGTTTTACCATTTGGAATAATAACACAACCTGAACCATAAATAGAAACCCTGTCTGTTAAAGGATTAAAACTTGAACCATTAATTTTTACCAAATCTAGAAATCCATTTCCGCTAGCTAAAAATTGCGATGGTTTAACTTGCTCTAAAAACAACCAAGAATCATTAGAAGTTAAATTAACAGCACTGTTACGAAGAGGATCAGAGCCTGTAATATGAACATTTGCCTTACCCGACACAGTAACATCTGCATTTATAAATCGAACAATAGAATAATCTTGATTCGTTATAGCTATTGGTATTTTTGGTGAGTCCAACACTGGAATTGGAGCGTATGCTCCTGAAGTGTCTAAAGTTATAGACGTAACTTCAATATCAGCATTATCTTCTGGATAATTTTTCCCAACAATAATACGAGGACTTGCCCCGAACTCTTTAAGCACAACATTACCCAAAAGCCAAATACCAGCACCATCATTCTGAACTAATATGTAATAAGTTCCTGCTGTTGTAGTTGTAAAAGCCAAATTACTATCATATAATTTTTGTTTATCATTAAGAGTTACACTATTAGTAATAAATTGACTAATCAGGTTATTTCCCGTAGTTTCTTTACTTATGGATATTTTAAAAGTCCCTGGAGCTCCATTATTCAAATAACCATACATAGAACTTAAATTATAAGTCGTGTTAGCATTTAATGTTACTGGATAATAATACGAAGATCCATTAGTAACTCCACTTTCCCAACGCAAGAACAAAAAGTAATTAGTTCCTGTATAAGCTGCTCCATTGTATTTATAAGTACTATTACCATTGTTATTAAATCGAACCCCGCTGGTATTTGGATTACCCCAAGGCACTGCACCTGCTCCATTATTACCCCATCCGACTGCATTTGGTTTTTCAGTTGGAGTAGGAACAGTTCCACAAATATTTGGCACTAAATTTAATCCTTTAGTCATAGTAGACATATCTGGATTGGTATTTTCTACACCATTAATTAGATCGTAGATAGTAGTTAAACTTTTAGAATCAATATAGGTTCCATTTTGATAAATATGAACTAAATTTCCCTCTATAGCATAACGAATGGTTTGCTCTTCAGTTGAAGAAAAATTCAATAAAGAAGAATTTGCTATGGGAGCAGACCATTGCAATCTTTCAGTATTCAATGAGGTTCTAAATCCTTTAAAATCATTTTTACGGAAATCAATATCTAAACCTCTTCCAGTTGCAGATTTAATTTTTGCTTTAACCTCTACAGACATATTCTGTGATATATTAACAGGAATATGAATGGTATCAATTCCAGTTGACGCATTAAAAATCTTGTTCGTTAAAAGTGATGTTTGAAGATCTTGTTTTTGCGTCAAATTTGGCGCCTGAGCATGTAATTGTAATGTAAGCACTAAAAATATAGCACTAAAAAAAAATAATAGTTTATTCATTTTTTTATTTTTTGGTTAGGTTATTTAATTCAAATTTTAAATAAATTACTCTTTACTCAATAGTTCAATTATTGTTCTTCTCCGTCAAAATCAGAAGTCAACATAGATATCTGCAACATAAATCCTAATATCCAAAAGATATTTAACCACCGTTTTAAATTTAAAACAGATATACAATCAAGAGATTTTTTAACACTAAGAAAGTTTATCATTTTAATTGCTGTTTTTTATTTTATCGATTTTTATGTGCTAATAAAATCATATGAAAGAATCTGCAAAAAATGAAAGCACATAAAATAGCTCTCCACTCAGACATTCATATTCAACTCATTATTAACAAACAAATTAAATCTGCTCCAACAAACATATTAAATCAACAAAACTCAATCAGGGGGCATTCAAACATTAAACAGGGGATATTTTTAATAATAAAGCATATAATTTCATTATTTTTTACCGACTTTAAAAAAAAAACTTAATAAAATAATTTATAAGCAATTACATTATTCATATAATACTAAAAGATTTAATGACGTTTGAAATATTACGGAGCAAAATCCTAAATTTTAAACCACTTACGATATACCAATACTTCTTTAATTACTAAAAAAACATTCAAAACATAATTTATATTAAAGAATAAAACAATCGTTATTACAAAGAGATTTTATCTTTTTTTACTATTTTGTTATAAAAAGTAAAAATCAACGTTAATAAGGTTTCTTAACCATAAAAGAGCTCTGTTTTTAATTCTAATTTTCCTAAATTGCGCCCTTTAATCGAGATGATTACTCATTAAATATCATTTTAACAAACTTTAAAAACTAAATAATGAAAAGAGAAAACATCTTAACTGGATCACCTTGGGAAGACAAAATGGGATATTGTCGTGCAGTTCGTATTGGAAACATAATTGAAGTTTCTGGAACTGTTGCTATAGTTGATGGTGAAAAAGTAAAAGCTGATGATGCTTATGCGCAAACGTTAAACATTTTAGAAAGAATAGAAAAAGTACTTGAAGATCTAAATGTGGAAATGAAAGATGTAATTCGTACCCGAATTTTCACCACAGATATAACTACTTTTGAAGACGTTGCAAAAGCACATGCTGTTTTTTTCAAAGACATCAAACCAACAACAGGATTTTATGGTATCAACCAATTGGTTGCACCAGAATACTTAGTAGAAATTGAATTTACTGCTGTAGTTACAGAATAATTCTAAAAAATTACATAGATTGCAATACTTTTATTTTAGACCTTCGTTTAAAAAGTATTGTGATTAAATGAATTTTCAAAAAACAAAACAATTAATGCTTATCACACTCAAATGGTTTTCCATTTGTTGTCTGATAGGCATTTTTTCTGGGTCAGCATCGGCTTTTTTCTTGATTTCGCTAGAATATGTAACCCAAATCAGAATCAACAATTCTTGGATTATTTGGCTTTTACCACTTGGAGGATTATCGATTGGATATCTCTACTTTTATGCTGATCCTAAAATTACAAAAGGAAACAATCTCCTTTTAGAAGAATACAACAAACCCAAAAACAACATTCCTTTTTTAATGGCTCCATTAGTACTTTTGGGAACATTAATAACCCATCTTTTGGGAGGATCTGCTGGCCGCGAAGGAACAGCAGTACAAATGGGCGGAGCTATTGCTGATTTATGTACTCCTCTTTTCAAACTAAGTCCTTCCGAAAGGCGAACAATGATTATCCTAGGAATCAGTGCCGGTTTTGCATCTGTTTTTGGAACACCGCTTGCAGGAGCTTTATTTGCTTTAGAAATTGTTTTTTTTAGCAAAATCAATATCAAGAGTATTTTCCTTTCGTTTATTGTCGCCTACATCGCTTATTTTACAGTTGAATTTTGGAATATCAAACACACTCATTACCATATTCCTGCAATCCCAGAAATGAATTTCTCCTCATTCTTTTGGGTTATTCTTGTCAGTATTTTGTTTGGTTTTGCCGCAGCTCTTTTTTCAAGAACAACTCATTTTTGGGGAAAATTATTTTCAAAAAACATAAAATTTCCACCATTAAGACCTTTCATCGGAGGTCTAATTCTAGCTGTAACTATTTATTTCATTGGTAATACAAAATTTATCGGATTGGGAGTTCCTGAGATTGTTAATACCTTTTCGATTCCAAACGCGCCTTACGATTTTATTTTAAAAATACTTTTTACAGGCTTTACACTTGGTGCAGGATTCAAAGGAGGCGAAGTTACACCTCTTTTCTTTGTTGGTGCTACACTAGGAAGTGCATTATCCGTTATTGTCCCTTTGCCGATTGCTTTATTGGCTGGGATGGGGTTTGTAGCAGTTTTTTCTGGAGCAACTCATACTCCTATAGCATGTACTGTAATGGGAATAGAACTTTTTGGAATTGATTGTGGAATTTACATTGGAATCGCTTGCGTAGTCGCTTATTTTTCATCTGGTTCTGTCGGTATCTACAAATCTCAAATTGTAAAAGGAGCTAAATTTCATTTTTATCGAAAATTTAAAAAAAGAGAAATCGAACTTTTATAGAAATACATCAAAAACTAATTTAAACCTACTAGTATGGCTTTTGGATTTCCATCTTCTTATTCGCAGTATCAATCTCTTAACAGACAATCTAAATTGCATTTTATGTTCATTGCAATTGAAACTATTAAAAGATTAAACTGGGAAATCATTCAAATAAATGATATTGAATTAATTGCAGAATCCCAAAATACCTCTAACACATGGACTGAACAAATTCTAATTGATTTAGAAAATGAGGATGCACTTATAAAAAGTTGGAGTACTGGAAATCAAATTTATGATCGTGGAAGAAATAAAAAAAATGTTGAGTCCTTTTTTAATTTATTCTATGATATAAAAAAAGAAAAATCAACTTTAGATTTAGATGAAAATCATTTTTTGGAATACGTTACCAATCAAAAAGAAATTACAGAATCCTATATAGAAAAAGAAAAAAACATTACTTCTTTCTATTCCTTTTTTTCTCTATTTGTACCGACCAAAGATTACTTTATTACCCCTATACTAATTAACATCAATGTTCTATTATTTCTAATCATGTGCTTTTCGGGAGTTAATCCTTTTGTTCCCGAAATCAACGATATTATTGATTGGGGTGGAAACTATGGTCCTTTGACAATCGAAAACAATTGGTGGCGTTTATTTTCTGCTTGCTTTATTCACATCGGTATAATTCATTTATTAATGAATTGTTACGCATTAGCCTATGTTGGTTTATTAGTAGAACCCTATTTAAAAAAATGGAGATTCTTAATAACTTATATTTTAGCTGGAATAATAGCCAGTTTATGTAGTTTATATTGGAATAGGGATTTAGTAAGCGCTGGTGCTTCAGGAGCTATTTTTGGAATGTATGGTATCTTATTCCTAACTCTTTCCTTTGGAGTAATTGATAAAAAAATAGATAAAAACTTATTATCGACCATAACACTTTTTATTGTCATAAATATTTTGGGAAGTTTTAAAGAAGGAATTGATGGAGCTGCACATATTGGAGGACTAAGCTTTGGATTAATTGCAGGTACAACCTTTGTTCTTCTGAATAAAAAAAGAGAAATAGCCTTAGTCGTTGTCAATATATTCGCGATAGCTTCCTGCGTAATTTTAATTAATGTTTGTAAAAACACAAAAGTTTTTATTTATCAGTTTGTTGAGTACGAAAAGGGTATGCAAGATTTTGCAGAAATGGAAAAATTAGCTTTAGAATCATATCATGATGGTTATTTTGACAATAAAGAACACGTTCTATACATGATTAAAGATAGAGGCATTTATTATTGGGAAGAAAACATTACTTTATTAAAAGGATTAGAACGTTTGAGCCTTCCAGAAATCTTACATGAACAAAATAAAAACTTGATAAAATACTGTAAACTACGCATAGAATCATTTAATCTTTCTTATAAAAAAATAAATGAAAACAGTACTGATTATGATGATGAAATAGACAATTTAAATCTACAAATAAAAGAACTTGGTATTTTGATAAAAAACAATTTTGAAAAACAATCTCAGTAAAAATAATCAAAATTGAATAGAAAAAAACATTTTTTAAACCAAATACAGAAAACATGATAATTGTCTAAATGTTTTCAACATTAAATTAAAAAAATGTAATTTCGCAGACTATGAAAATACAAGACATACAAGCGATACAGTTGTTATTATCAACTCCAAAAAAAATTGTAATAATCCCACATCGCGGTCCTGACGGAGACGCTATGGGATCAACATTAGCATTATATCATTTTTTACTAAAAAACAATCACTTCCCAACAGTGATTTCTCCAAATGATTTTCCTGATTTCTTGTCTTGGCTACCAGGATCGGAGACTGTAAAAATATACGAAAAAGACAAAGCAGTTAGTACCAAAATACTGGAGGACGCTGAACTTATTTTTACTTTAGATTTTAATGCACTTCACAGAGTCGGCGAAATGGAAACTGTGTTAGAAAAATTGACAGCGCCATTTATCATGATAGACCATCATCAAAAACCTGATGACTATGCTACTTACATGTATTCTGATGTTGCTTTTGGATCTACTTGTGAAATGATTTATAATTTTATTTCATATTTGGATAAAAAAGAAGATTTAGACAAAACAATAGCTACCTGTATTTACACCGGAATTTTGACTGATTCTGGTTCTTTTCGTTTTCCAAAAACTACGGGAACCACTCACAGAATTGTTGCTGAATTAATTGATCTTGGTGTAGAAAATTCATTAATCCCTTCATTATTATTTGACAATAGTTCTTATAATCGTTTGCAATTATTAGGACGCGCTTTGCAGAATCTGAAAGTGATGGTGAATCATAAAACATCATATACTACGTTAACACAAGAGGAGTTAGACAGTTTTGACTATATAAAAGGAGATACCGAAGGCGTTGTCAATTATGGTTTAAGCATAAAAGGGGTTGTATTTACAGCCATTTTTATCGAAAATAAAGAAGAAGGTATCATCAAAATTTCTTTCCGTTCTCAAGGGGATTTTGATGTCAATCAATTTGCTCGTGATCATTTCCAAGGAGGAGGACATAGTAATGCCGCTGGAGGAAAATCAGAAGTTTCTATGGAAGAAACCATTAGTAAATTTGAAAATTTAGTCCAAAATCTAAAAATATAATAACCTATGAATTATTTTAAAGTATTACTAATTGTATTCTTCTCGGCTATTTTAACATCAAGCTGCAAACAGCATCAAGAAGCAAGAAGACCCATTTCACATTCTTCTGGTAGTTTCATGAAACAATCTGTTGCCCGAAATAAAAAATTGATCGCTGGCGAAGAAGACCAAATTGAAGCCATAATTAAAAGTGACCCTTCTAAAAAATACATCGCTTCTAAAAAAGGATATTGGTATTATTACGAATCTAGAAATCTAACAGACAGCCTTACTCCAAAGAAAGGAGATATTGCTTTTTTTAATTATGAAATTAAAGATTTGAAAGGAAATATCATTTATTCTCAGGAAGAATTAGAACCTCAAATTTACAAAGTTGACAAACAAGAAATCATGATGGGGTTAAGAGATGGAATAAAATTAATGCGAAAAAAAGAAAAAGTACACTTCTTATTTACTTCGCATATGGGGTATGGTTATCACGGAGACAATAACAAAATCGGAACCAATCAACCCTTGCTTTGTACTGTTACACTTAATGATTTTATGTCTGAAGCTCAATACAACAAACAAAACCAACCCGCTACAGCAGCTAAAACAGCTCCTGCTCTAACACCTAAACCCATTACCAAAGATTCTTTAACAAATTAATAAAAGCAGAATGAAAAAAAATATTTTATTCATACTATTACTCATTACAACTTTAATTTCTTGCAATAAAGAATACAGTAATTTACCCGATGGTTTATATGCAGAAATTGAAACCAACAAAGGAAATATTTTATTAGAATTAGATTATAAAAAAGCCCCAGTAACAGTTGCTAATTTCATTACATTGGCCGAAGGCGACAATGAATATATTGTAAATGATACTCTAAGAGGAAGAGCTTTTTTTGACGGATTAAAATTCCATAGAGTAATCAAGGATTTTATGGTTCAAACCGGAGATCCTTTAGGGAATGGATCTGGAGACACTGGTTATAAATTCAAAGATGAATTTTCAGATTTAAGATTCGATAAAGGAGGAATTTTGGCAATGGCAAATAACGGTCCAGGAACCAATAGCAGTCAGTTTTTTATCACTCACGTAGAAACACCATGGCTTGACAATAAACACACCATTTTTGGACATGTAGTTGATTATAACTTAGAAGTGGTAAATAAAATCGAGCAAGACGATTTTATCAAAAGTGTAACTATTATTAGAAATGGTGAAGACGCCAAGAAATTTGATGCTAAAAAAACTTTCCATGATTATTTCATCATAGAATCTGAAAATCAAAGACAAAAAGTAGCCGCTGAAGCTGCTGCAAAAAAAGAATACGAAGCTAAATACAAAGCTGTTTGCAATGAAAAATCGGCTTATTTTACAGCATTAAAAAGTAAAGCTACCAAAACTTCAACAGGGCTTCAATACGTAATCACTAAAAAAAGCAATGGTAAAAAACCAGCAATAGGCACTAATGTAAATATCCATTATGCTGTTTTTTTAGAAAATGGTACTTTGATTGATTCTAGCCTTGAAGATGTTTCCAAAACTTTTGGAAAATTTGATGCTAATAGAGCTGCTGCCAACGCTTACACTCCAATTCCTTTTCAAATTGGAAAAAAAGATGGGTTAATCCCTGGCTTTATAGAAGGAGTTGAAAAACTGACAATCGGAGAAAAAGCAGTACTTTTTATCCCTTCTCATCTTGCTTACGGCGAAGCTGGAGCTGGAGATGCAGTTCCTCCAAATACCAATATTATTTTTGAAATTGAATTAATGAATTAAACTCGTAACTAATTAAAAAAACTTATACGTAAACTCTAAGAAAATGAAATCTAAAATTATATTACTTCTCTTTTTAGGAATATTCAATTTACACGCGCAAAGCACAAAAAAGACTACTGCGCCTAAAAAAACGACCACAACAACAGCAAAAAAACCAGCAGCTCCTATTGAAGGTATCTTTGCTACTATCGCTACTAATAAAGGAAATATCACTCTTCAATTATTTTATCAAAAAGCACCCGTTACTGTTGCCAATTTTATCAGTTTAGCCGAGGGAAAAAATCCATTTGTAACTGTTGAAAAATTAAAAGGAAAACCTTTTTATGATGGTTTAAAATTCCACAGAGTAATTCAAGATTTCATGATTCAGGGTGGAGATCCTGATGGTAATGGTTCTGGTGGACCAGGATATGCTTTCAAAGATGAATTTACTGATTCAAAATTTGATAAAGGCGGTATTTTAGCAATGGCCAATGCTGGACCAGCAACTAATGGAAGCCAATTTTTCATTACTCACAAAGACACCCCTTGGTTAACTGGGAAACATACCATTTTTGGTCAGGTAACTCAAGGAATGAGCGTAGTAAATGCCATTGCACAAGATGATGTAATAACAAAAATTACGATTACTAGAAAAGGTACTCTTGCTAAAAAGTTTGATGCTGTAAAAGTATTCTCTGATTATTTTAACAACAAAGAAGAAGATCAAAAAAAGCAAGCGGCTATCGATGCTGAAAACAGAAAAAAACAAGCAGCCGCTGAAGCTGAAGCTAAAAAAGAATATATCCAAAAATACAGTTCTGTTATTAAACCAAAACTAGCTTTTTTTGCAGCCGAAAAAGCAAAAGCGACTACTACTCCATCGGGATTAGCTTATAGTGTTATAAAAAAAGGGACTGGCGTTAAACCTGCTGACGGATCAACTTTTTATTTTCATTATGCAGGCTATTTTGAAGACGGAACGTTATTTGACAGCAGTTATGAAGAAGTTAGCAAAGCCTATGGAAAATTTGATGCCAATAGAGCAGCGCAAAACGGTTACCAACCATTTCCTTTTGAAGCAGGCAAGAAAGATGGTTTAATCCCTGGTTTTCTTGAAGGGATTGCTACTATGTCTTATGGAGAAAAAATTATTCTTTTTATACCTTCCAATCTTGCTTATGGAGAAAGAGGCGCAGGAGGTGGCGTAATCCCTCCTAATGCTAATTTAATTTTCGAATTGGAAATGTTTGAAAAACAACAACAATAATCATTAGCATAAAAAAAGCCACGACGAATTTATTATAACTGTCGTGGCTTTTTCTTTTTAAGTTACTGAGTTGCTAAGTTTTTTTTTAATCTAAACAACTAATTGCAAGCTCCTATTTAAACTTCCATTCAAATTCGTCTTTGTTATTGATTATTGCTCCAATTTCGAATTTAACTACTTCTTCAAATTCGGTTTGAAATATAATCCAATTGTCTTCATTAAAATAATTTTCAAAAGTATCGAACTCTTCTTGAGTAAACTTGGTTATCCCTTTTTGAGCCAAATCCTTTTTGACATCGGTTATTTTTCTATTTATAATTTTATTTCCAAACAACTCTAAATTTGGGCTAGAAGCAACTAAATAGCCTAATTTCAACTCTTCTTCTTGATAAAAAGTCATACGGATTTTTAACGCATTATAAACAAAAATCACGTTATCGTCCTCGTCTTTATAATTTTTATTAGGTTTTCCGTAGATAGAAATCACATCATTTTGTTTCATTCCAAAAATGAGTTTATCAATTCCGTTTTTGAGATTTATTTTCATTGTATAATTTTTTCTTTTTTAGGGTACAAAGGTATCTTTTTTAGTTCAAATGTTATTTATTAGTCAAAACAAAAGATTTATCTAAAAAACAAAGAGCAGATTCTTTTTGCTTTAGACAAAAAAATCAATTAGATCTACAAAATCAAATGAGAGAAACTAAAAAAGCTGACCTAAGTTCAATAATTGAAATGTTATTTTATGCAATATGAATTATTTTGTAATACTAATAACATGAAAATATAATAAAAACACATTTAATCGATTTTATTATGCTTTATAACGATTAATAATTAATTTTGCACTCTAATCACCTGATCAAGAGTACATTTTTATCCTTCAAAATAAAACTCCGCTTAACATTAACCTACCCTATGAGAAGTCTTTATAAGGCCTATAAATATCTCCTTATTCTAGCATTGACAACTACTCTTGTTAATGGTCAAAACAACGCATCACAAAGTGAAGTTGATTTAAAAAACAAATTACAAAAAGAGACAGTTGACACTACCAAAATTAATCTCTTTAACCAAATAGCTTCAATTTATAAATACTCCAATGCAAAAGAAGGGCTACAGTATGCCAATAAAGCATTGCTTTTAGCAAAGAAAAAAAAGTGGAAGAAAGGAATCGGCGAAGCTTATGAAAATCTCGGGATTTCACACCAATCTTTGGCAAATTATACTGATGCTCATATTTATTTACAAAAAGCACTTCAGATAAATAAAGAATTAGGGAATCAAGAAAAAATTGCCGCTACTCTCAAAAACATCGCGCAAGTATATTTAACAGAGAACAAAAATGAGCAAGCAATATTTTACTTAGAAAAATCATTGAAAATAAACCAACTAGTCAACAAAAAAGTATTGATTATTTACAATTTGAATGATATTGCTAATGCTTACTACAACCTAAACGATTACAAAAAAGCAATTGATTATTACGAGCAATCACTAAAAATAAATCTAGAGATAAAAGATCCAAATGGTCATGCATATTGCTTAAGCCATATTGGTGATATTTATTCAAAGCAAAAACAATACTCAAAAGCGGTAACTTATTATTGGAAAGCTGCCAATGAATATGATAAAAATCAAACGGAAAACATCAATTATGCTTTTAAACAGTTGAGTAACGTTTATCTTTTGATGGCAAAATCAGATCCAAAAAACAAAGAAAAATATATTACGCTCTCTGATAAAGTAATCAAACAAATATCAGTTAAACAAGACACTAACACTCAGTCAGTAGATGCGCTAAAAGAGTCATTAAAGCTGGTAATGGAGGATACTATTAAAATTGGTATTCTAAACAGGATTTCAAGTAGTTATTTTTATACCAATCCAAGAGAGGGAATAATTTATGGTGAAAAAGCTTTACGTCTGGCTACAAAAATAAATTGGAAAAAAGGGATTGCCAAAGCAAATGACAATTTAGGTGTATGCCAATGGGTGCTTACTGATTACGAAAAGGCAATCAATTGTTTCAACAAATCATTATCTGTACATCAAGAATTGAAAGATAAAAATGGAGTTGCAGAAACCTACAATAATTTAGGATTAGTACTTATTGAAATTAAGAAATATGATTTGGCTCTTTCCTATTTTGATAAAGCTTTTAAAATAAATAAAGAGGCTAATAATAAGATATTAATGGTGTACAATATTAATAATATTGCCCTCGCTTATTATACCCAAAAAAAATACGTCAAGGCTCTTGAATACTATAATCAGTCCAAAATATTAAATCTTTCCATGCAGGATTTGAATGGTTTAGCCTATTCCTACTCAAAAATTGGAAAAATTTATTCCGACCAGAAAAAATATACCGAAAGCTTAAACTATTTAAAAAAAGCCATTGCCACTTATGATAGAGATCAAACCTATAACATTGGAAACACATACATTGAAATGGGGATTACTTCTTACAAAATGGCTTTTGAAAAACCAGCCAATAAAAAACAATTATTGGCAAATTCTGAACAATATTTATCCAATGCAAGCCAATTATTTTCTGATGCTAGAATACCCGATAGATTAAGCGTTTGCTATCTGGAACTTTACAAAACTACTAAAGAACAAGGCAATTATAAATTGTCTTTGAATTATTTTGAAAAGCATAACGTATTAAAAGATTCCTTGTTTTCGACTGAAAATGAAAATAAATTGACTAATCTTAAATCTAAGGTAGAAATCAATTTAAAGGATAAACAAATTGAAATTCAAAAACTCAAAATCAAAACTGATAGCCGGAAAGTATTTTTACTAGCAATTATTACCTTTTTTGTTGCAATCTCTTCCATTTTGTTCTTGTATCTCTATATAACCAAAAGATCTACAAACAAATTACTATTAGATAAGAACAAAGAAATTTCAAACATCAACAAACAAAAAGATAAATTCTTTTCAATTATTGCTCATGATTTGCGCGGGCCTTTTAGCGGTTTTATAGGTATGACGGAACTTTTAGCAGAAGAAATCGACCATATGGAAAAGGAAGATATTCAGTTTGCCGCAGTCAATTTGAGAAGTTCGTCGTATAACCTGAATCGTCTTTTAAACAATTTACTGGAATGGTCAAAAATGGAACAAGGATTAATTCCGTTCACTCCTAAAAAATATAATTTACTTGAAATAATAACAGAATGCATTACCACTCAGCAGGATGTGATTAATAAAAAAAAGGCTCTCATTGAAACATCAATAGACAAATCATTAGAGATTTATGCAGACCATCATCTCATAAATTCAATAATTCGAAATGTTTTATCAAATGCAATAAAGTTTACTCCGAAAGAAGGAACAATAAAAATAAACGCCAAAGAAGACAACAATCATACTTTGATTTCAATAGCAGATAATGGCATAGGAATGGATAATAAAATACTAGAAAACCTATTCCAAATCGATGTGAAAAGCAATAGAAAAGGCACTGATGACGAACCTAGCTCAGGCTTAGGTCTGATTCTTTGCAAAGAATTTATAGAAAAACACGGAGGCAAAATTTGGGTAGAAAGCGAAATGAATAAAGGCTCCGTTTTTCATTTAAGTTTTCCGCGTGCTGTTGCATAAATTAATTTATTACAAAAAAAATACCACAATAATGTTTTACAAAAGTACATTCATTTTAATACTCTTTTTAACTTTTTCAACTTATCAAATTCAAGCTCAAAATAATGATTTATTAAAAATTGACTCATTAAAAATTGAATTAAAAAAAGCAAAAACAGACACTACAAAGATAAATATCCTCAATGAAATTTGTTTTCACCATTTTTACCAAGATCCTATGGTTGGAATGGGGTATTCGGAAATTGCCCTGGATTTATCCACAAAAATAAAATGGAAAAAAGGAATGGCTGTAGCCAATAACCACTTAGGAATGTGTAATTGGGTAACAAAGAATTATGAAAAATCAATAAAAAACTTTCAAAAGGCCTTAATTTATTATAAAGAACTAAAAGACCAAGCGAATATTGCGGATAGTTATAATCATCTTGGAACGCTGTATGGAGAAATCGGAAATCACAGCAAGGCTCTGACTTACTTCAATTCAGCGTACCAAATAAATGCCAAAATCAATAACATTTATCAGATTGCAAATGACCTTTTTGGTACGGCCGAAACTTATAACAAAATGGGTAATTATGAGAAAGCATTGGATTATTATGTAAAAGCAAATCAAAAATATAGCGAGGTTACAGATATATATGGAATGGGTATAACCGACTTCAATATTGGAAAAATATACAACCTCCAAAAGAAATACTCCGCTGCTTTGCAATTTTATAAAAAAGCTTTTGACAGATTTACTGAAATAAAAAGCCTTTATCACATTGCAAATACCTATCTTGAAATGGGGAAAGCAAACTATAATTTTTCCTTTGAAGAGAAAAAAGAAAAAAGAAACGACTTAAAACTAACCATTAAAAATCTAAACGAAGCAATCCGAATTTTTACCGATATTAAAAAATTCGATAAAGTAAATGAAGGATATATTGAATTATCTAAAACCTATGAGAAAAATGGCAATTTTAAAATGGCTTTGGATTGCTATAAAAAATATGTCAATATAGACCAGACAGTCCTGACTTATGAAAAAGAAAATAGGCTGGCTCAAATCAAAACCGAAAGAGAATTTGACCTAAAGGACAAAAAAATTGAAATTCAAAAACTTCATATTAAAAGTGATTCCCGAAAAGTTTATTTACTGGTAATCATAACTATTGCCACAGCAATTCTATTATCATTGCTTTTGTTTTTATATGCATTCAAAAGAAAGACAAACCGAATGCTGCTGGAAAAGAATAAAGAAATATCCAATATCAACAAACAGAAAGACAAATTCTTCTCTATAATTGCTCATGATTTAAAAGGTCCTCTAAATGGTTTCTCAGGACTCACGGAACTTTTGGCTGAAGAAATTGATTCGATGGAAAAAGATGAAATTCAATTTGCAGCGGTCAATTTGAGAAGTTCATCACTAAATTTGAGTCGTCTATTGGATAACTTATTAGAATGGTCAAGAATGGAACAAGGTTTAATTCCTTTTTCCCCTCAAAAACTTAATCTAAGCAAAATCACATCAGAATGCATTGACATTCAAAAAGATGCAACAATAAAAAAACAAATTCACATTGAAACATCATTAGACGAATCTATTGAAATTCATGCCGATCATCATACTTTGCAATCTGTTATTCGAAACATTTTGACCAATGCTATAAAATTTACACCAAGAGAAGGAAGCGTAAAAATAAAAGCCAAAGATGAAGGGAAAACAACCTTGATTTCGATAACAGATACAGGAATAGGAATGGATGAAAAAATGCTGAAAAACTTATTTAAAATTGATGTAAAAAATAACAGAAATGGAACAGAAGATGAACCTAGTACTGGATTAGGACTAATCCTTTGTAAGGAATTTATAGAAAAACATAATGGAAAAATCTGGGTAGAAAGCGAAGTTAACAAAGGATCAACGTTTTATTTATCCTTTCCTCATGCTATTTAGTAAATTAATGTACTTTTGCAAAAAATACCACATTAATGCATCTAAAAAAAAACTTTTTATACATTATAATTTTTTTCTTTTTTACATGTCTAATTCATGCACAAAATTCTGCTAACAAAACCATTGACTCATTAAAAGCTGAATTAAAACTAGCGAAAACTGATTCTCAAAAAGCTAGTATATACACAAAACTTTCCTCCCAATTAGAATATATAGGTTCTGAAAACACGATACAATATGCTAACAAAGCGTTGTTTTATGCAAAAAAAATAAGCGACGAAACATTAATTGGAAAAGCATATAGCAATTTAGGAACCGCTTATGAAGTAAAATCAGATTATACTCATGCACTCCAATATCTTTATAAAGCACTTAGAATTAGTGAAAAATCAAATGATAACAAAGGGTTAATCAGAATAAACAATAATCTTGGGATAATCTATATTGATTTAAAAAATTACAAACAAGGTCTTTTTTTTTATAACAAAGCACTACAAATAAGCTATCAAACCAAAAACGAAAAAAGTGCTGCTCTGCTTTTAAACAATATTGGAGATATTTATTTGCAAAGAAATGAATTTCAAAAGGCATTAAACTATTTTAATAAAGTTCTAGTAATAAGCAAAAAATTCAACAATAAAGAAACAACTGCAATTACGCTTACCAATATTGGAATTTGCTACATCAACATCAAAAATTACGAAAAAGGAATTGAGATGTTAAAAAAATCTATTGATACTTATAAAAACAGTTCAAATTTATACAATGCTTATAACTATTATGAGCTTGGAAGAACCTATTATTTAATGTCTCAAGATGAAAAATATAGTACTGATAAAAACATCTATATTGATAAATCTATTATTACTCTTAATTACGTATTGCATAATTTTAAACAATACAGCTCTTTAAAAGACATTCAGGATACTTATTTTTATCTATCAAAATGCAATAAAGCAAAAGGAGATTTTCAAGTAGCATTAGATTGTTTTGAAAAATATTCTAAAATCAAAGATTCCATTTTTTCTAAAGAGAGTGAAAAGAAAATGGCAAATTTTGAATTTCAAAGAAAACTCGATTTGAAGGACAAACAAATAGAGATTCAAACTCTTAAAATAAATAGTGACACACGAAAAGTCTATTTTTTAATTGCAATATCTTCTGCAGTTGCCATTTTATTGGGTTTATTTTTCTTTTTGTATATTTCTAAAAGAAAAAACAATCAAATACTGAAAGAAAAGAACATTGTAATTTCGAATATTAACCGTCAAAAAGATAAATTCAATTCTATTATTGCTCATGATTTAAGAGGTCCTTTCAATGGTTTTCTTGGACTCACAGAGTTATTGGCCGAAGATATCGATGAAATGTCTCCTGAAGATATAAAATTTGCAGCCACTAATATGAGAAGCTCTGCAAAAAATCTTTTAACCCTTTTAGAAAATCTATTAGACTGGTCCCGAATGGAACAAAACATTGTGCCTTTCCTTCCAAATTCATATCTTTTAAAAACTATTATTTCAGAAAGCATCCTCACCTTAAGAGACAGTGCCGAGAAAAAAGAAATTAGCATCTATACTCAAATCCCAGAAGATCTGAGTGTATTTGCAGATAGTAACATGTTTCAGGCAATAATCCGTAACATAGTTTTGAATGCTATAAAATTTACCCAAAAAGAAGGTTCTATTTATATTGACGCTACACAAAATGCTACCGATCTAATAATTACTATTAAAGACACAGGAATTGGGATGAGTCAAAAAATGATTAATGATCTCTTTAAAATAGATGTAAGAAGCAGTAGAACTGGTACCGAAAACGAACTCAGCACTGGATTAGGTCTGATATTATGCAAAGAATTCATTGACAGACACAACGGTCAAATCCGTGTGGAAAGCCAAGAAGGACAAGGAAGTACATTTTTTATAAGTTTTCCTAAAAAGCAAAATACATAAGATTTACAGAAAATTAAAACAGTAATTAAACGATACACAACCTGAAACAATTAGTCTTTTTCTAATCATATAAGAAATATCAGTTCATTTAAGAATGAATTATTTTGAATCCATAATTGAATAATAACGCCCTTTTCATTAATGTAAACTGGCATCCTAGCCCAGATGGAAGTGAAAAGCCCACAACCTAAAAACACATTTTTTTTCTTGTTATAAAAGAGCGACCAACGGAAGCTCCTTTTATGACTTAGAAAAAAGTGTTTTTAGGTTGTGGACTTGTAGCGTACAGCTGGATTAGCTCCTAAAACTGTTATTCATTCATTTCGTCGTAACGAACTGGAATTTGTGGATCATACAACGGACATTTAAATTCTTCCAAAGTATCTGCCAAGAGATTCATGGTTTTGCCTTCGGTTCCGTAGCAATCAATTTGTATGCTTTGCGGTGTTGTTTTAACTTGAAAAGCCCCTTTCCCTTTCGGGTTTTTCCAACTGTTTTCATCAACCTTTTCCCAATTGGAAAACACACTATTAATTCTGTTCAAAATCACTGTTACAGGAAGTATTTCAAGACCTTCTACTTCTTGTTGTTCGACCAAAGCTTCGTAAACCAAATGATGATTAAGATAGATTCCGTCCTGATATTGCCAAAAAAGTAGTTCGTACATTTTCCTTGATTTAATATTCGAATGTTCCGTATTCGCTGGTAATTGTTAGTTTTTTAGAATCAGAAGCTTCTACTCTACCTACGATTTGTGCATCAACATTGAAAGATTTTGAAATCTCGATAATGTCTTGAGCAATAGCTTCCGGAACATAAATTTCCATTCGGTGTCCGCAGTTGAAAACCTGATACATTTCTTTCCAATCTGTTTTAGATTGTTCCTGAATTAACTTGAACAATGGTGGAACTGGAAACAAATTGTCTTTTATAATGTGTAAATTTTGAACAAAATGTAAAATCTTAGTCTGAGCACCACCACTGCAATGCACCATTCCATGAACTTCTTGTGAAGTATATTTGTCTAATATTTTCTTGATAATTGGTGCATACGTTCTTGTTGGAGAAAGCACTAATTGTCCCGCATCGATTGGAGAATTTTCAACGGCATCTGTCAATTGAACCTGACCTGAATAAATAAGCTCACTTGGAACAGCTGAATCAAAACTTTCAGGGTATTTGGTTGCCAAATATTTTCCGAAAACGTCGTGACGAGCAGATGTTAATCCGTTACTTCCCATTCCGCCATTATAGCTTTTCTCATAAGTAGCCTGACCAAAAGAAGCCAATCCAACGATAACATCGCCAGCTTTTATATTCGCATTATCAATTACTTTAGAACGTTTCATTCTTGCCGTCACCGTAGAATCGACGATTATGGTTCTCACAAGATCTCCAACATCTGCTGTTTCTCCTCCTGTTGAGTGAATCGTTACTCCAAAAGAATCTAATTCATTTATCAATTCTTCCGTTCCGTTGATAATTGCTGATAAAACTTCACCAGGAATTACATTTTTATTTCTACCAATAGTTGATGAAAGCAAAATATTATCGGTAGCACCAACACACAATAAATCGTCAATATTCATGATTAAAGCATCCTGAGCGATACCTTTCCAAACTGAAATATCACCTGTTTCTTTCCAATACATGTACGCTAAAGAAGATTTTGTTCCTGCTCCATCGGCATGCATTATAAGGCAATAATCTTCGTCCTGAGTTAAATAATCTGGGACAATTTTGCAAAAAGCCTGTGGAAATAAACCTTTATCAATATTTTTAATGGCGTTATGCACATCTTCTTTGGATGCCGAAACACCACGTTGTGCATATCTTTTGGAAGTATCTGAACTCATTTTTCTAGTTGTGTGTATGTTGGGCAAAGATAATTTTAAAGTAACAATTATACAATTTTAAATTTTTAAAGTTTCTAAGCTTCTGAGTTGCTAAGATTCTAAGTTTTTTTGGTTTAAAGTTTAATGCAAAACCGTTAATTAGCAATTATTTCAATCTCTACACGACGATTGGCTTCGCGTTCCGCTTCGTTTTTTTCGGGTAATGGGTACAATGGTTTTGTACTGGCGAAACCGACGAAAGTCATTCTGCTTTTTTCAATTCCGTTAAATTCTAAAAATTTATAAATGGCTTTGGCTCTTTGTGTACTTAGATCTCTAAAATCTTTTTGCACACAGCAAATATGACCTTGAATTTGAATTTTTAAATCCGGACAACTTTTCATAATGGTCAGCAATTCGAACATTACTGATCTGGATTGAGGCATTATTGCAAAAGTATCTACATAAAAATTCATGTTTTCCAACTTGAGTTTTTCGCCGACATTGGCAGTACTTACTTTTCTCATGAAAACAGTATCCATTTTTATAGTAGCCGTAGAACCATCTGGGTTTTCATAAACATAAGTATCAGGGAATTTAATAATTGGTTTTGGTTTTATGACAGCAACTGGCTTTTCGTCAATTATTTTTTCTTCGTTGACAAAATCTTTTGGAAGAATGTAATACAAAGTCACTTTTCTATTTTCGGCTTTAATGGGAGATAAAGTGTGTAATTTCCCAAAGCTTCTGGTTTTAAAATCCTCTCTGATTTTTACTTTTCCTTTTATAATATTGAACACATAATTAATACGTTTTTTTGCCAAAGTATCATTATATCCAACTGACCCTTCCTCATCACAAAATCCATAAACACCAACAACTTTAACTTCTTTGTTAACCGATAACCAGGCATTTAGCTTCGCTAATTCTGTTTTTTGCAAAACAAATTTGTCGCTGTCAAAAAAAAAGGAAACCTGTTCCTGAGCCATAGCACAAGAAGCCATGCAACTTAAAAAAAGTGTGATAAAAAACTTCATGATTTGAGGATTTAATCCTCAAATTTACGATAAAACTTAATTTATCAATATCACTTAAAATGTTAATTAAGCAATTAAATTAGACATTGATATCTTTGAAATTATTCCATTTATCATATTTAAGTCATTTGGGTAAAGGTTTCAATATCCAGTATTGGGAATTCCAGAATACCATATATAACTAGTTAACCAACACAAGTAACACAATTCTTATAATATATTGATTTTTAACATTTTAACAAAAATACAACATTTGTAAAATACTGTTAATCAGTAATTTATAGCAATAAATAATTAATTAAAGAATTTACTTACTCCCATTTAGGAAGTTTTCTATTAACTTTAAGTAACAATTTTATGTAATGCATTAATTTTCAATATTATGAAAAGAATTATACTCTCCAATTTTCATCCTATTTTAGTTGGTAAATTGTTTGAGCAGGAAAAGCTAAATCAATATGCCAAATTTTTATATTATCATTTTCAAAATCTTCCTAAATTAAATACTTCTGGAAATGTTGATAGAGATGATGAATTAATTAGTTTTGATACTATTTCTACCGAAGTTGACAAATATTCCGTCTCGTATGAGAGTATTAATAGTAGGCAAAGCATAATTTTTGAAGAGGTTGAAGATTTTATTGAAAACATAATGAAAATCAATTCTCCATCAGAGTATCATTTCCCTACTGGTTTTGAAGTTAAAGGAGGACATTCTTTTGGTCCAAAAATTGAAGTTCGAATGGAATGGTTTAAAACAAAAATGAGTTATGTTTTCAATCAATTTTATTCCAAAACAGCCACTAAACCTGAAAATTTAATACACGTTACCTGTTCGGGCTATTCTTCCCCTAGTGTGGCGCAAGAGGCCGTAATTGAAAGAAATTGGGATACGGTTCAAGTCACTCATTCTTACCATATGGGATGCTATGGTGCTTTTCCTGCCATTCGCACTGCCAGTAGTCTTATCCAAGCCAGCTCAGAAAATGGAAGAGCAGATGTGGTTCATACTGAATTATTATCTGCTCACTTAAATTTGACAGAGTACTCCCCAGCAAATACAATGATTTGTTCGCTTTTTGCAGATGGTTTTATTGGCTATTCTTTGTATGAAGAAAAAGCATTCATGAACGATGACAGTATTACTGAGAAAAAAGGATTGCGAATTTTAACTTCTCATGAAGTTATTATTCCCGATTCCTTAGAAGATATGTCTTGGGATTTGGGAGAGTATAATTTTTTGATGACACTTTCTAAAAGAGTTCCAGTTTTTATTCGTAAAAATATTAAAGCATTTTTAACTACTCTATGTGCTAAATTCGGTGTTGATCTTGAAAAAGATAAGTTCGAAATGCATTTTGCTATTCATCCTGGAGGGCCTAAAATTATTGATTATGTAGTAAGTGAAATTGGAGTATTGAAAGATCAAGCCAGATGGTCCTACGAAGTGTTACGTCTACATGGAAATATGTCTTCGGCAACGATTCCTCATATTTTTAATGAAATCATAAATGATTCAACAATTGAGTCGGGTACAAAAATAGTAGCGATTGCTTTCGGTCCTGGACTAACTGCTACTGGATTGTTATTAGAGAAAATATGATTTACAGAATTACCTAATTATAAATCTAAATATATCAACTTTTCATAATATTAATACGTAATTACCTTACTTTAAGAACGTTAAGTTTTTTAAGAATAAAATTAACATGTAATCCTATTCTTAGTCTAGATGTCTTTCATCGTTAATAATTAGTTTTTATCTAAATTTTAACAGGATCTTCACCATCTATTTTTTAAATGAGTAATTTTGGGTGTCACTTTTAAAATAAAAGTAATTTTGAATGTCTGAAAGGACAATTCATTTGAAAATTAATTAGTGGATTATTATTGGTTCAATAATTAATCCTTCAAGATTGCGAACTTCAATTTGAAGAAATTTTTATGTTTTAGGAAGTTGTTATGTTTTAGATGACCTCCTATTATTCTCAACTTTTGATTTTTTTATTAAATTTTTGAATTTTTTTGAATTAAAATTAGCCCCTTTCTAAACTAATTTTTGTTGAAAAAGAATCCCGCATTGTTCCCCACAATTGAGTGTCTTTTGATGATGGTAAACTTCATGATTTGTATTATGGAGTAAGTGCACTATTCTCTTATTTTTTTAGGCTCCAGTCTGTAAACTTTCCTGTAATCGCTAGCTTATGTTATTAAACTACTTTCTATGAAACAACACCATTTAGACCTTTCGGAAAGCCAAATTCTACAGTTACTTAGTTACTAAATATTGTGGTCTTAAAACCATAATATTATGAAAAACATTATTCTTTATTCAATAAAAAGTGTGCATGACTATTGTTGCACTTTTTTCTACAATTTCAAAACAGGCTTCTCGCGTTTTTTCTGGACGAATACATTCGTTAAAAAACTCTCTTTTTATGGAGCATTGTTGGTCTTAGGGATAGGATCAATACCCCAATCTTATGGCCAGCTTGTTGGACCAGGTGCTATTCGGGCCAATTTTGGTGTAGATGGAGATGCCTATGCTAACTTTCAGGGATTTTCAATTTTTACACCACCAGGCTCAACTACTCCTCCTGCAGCAACTGTAGGTGTAGATGATTGGTTTAAAAATATAACTTCACCTGATTCGTTGAGTGTAAAAAGTCCATTTTATGATGGGTCAGGGTTAAATGTAATCAGTCAAAAGAATGCTGCTGCTCATAAAGCAGCTATTTTAGCGAATAACAATGTAACTTTTACTGAAAGACAATCAAGACATAAAGCAGGTGATCCAAATGTTTTAGGGGTCATTGCGGGTTTCCCTGTGGTTCAAGATGACGGTGGAATTCCTTATTTATGGTTGGATGCTGTTTACGGTAGAGATTCCAATTCGTCTCAAGGCAATAGTGATAGCAGTATGTTTACCAGCACTTCTGATAAGAATCCAGATAATCCCTCAACTTGGAATCTAGGAAGTGGTAGTGTGCCTCAAAAAACTGACATTATTGATGTAATGGCACATATAAGGGGAACTAATCCACATGATCCTACAACAAATGTAGGTTTTCCGGAAGATGATAGACCTTTTGATGAATTATGGGTTTTTGCTGCCGCTACATTAAGAGAAACCAATGGTAGCAAACATATTGACTTTGAGTTTTTTAGAACTTTGGTTGATTATACCTCCGGAGGAGCTACCATGGAAAACACAGGACCTGCTAGTAGTGGAGGGCGTGATGCATTCACATTTGACAGTAATGGTTCACGTATTAGAGCTGGGGCTATTATCGCCTCTATTGATTATGAAAATGGTGGTGTTAAACCGGACGTAAGAATCAGAGTTTGGATGTCACGAACTAGTTATAATTTACTATTGACTAATCCAGGAGCACGTCCATTTAATGTTATACCTGGATCATTTGAACCAGGCGAAAAAACAACACTTGCCGATAACCCTCTTTTGGATGATGATTATGGATATGTACGTATTTTGTCTCTTGATGCAGACGCAAATAATCCTGGTATATTCGGTAGAGTTAACGCAGAAGGAAGTACCTTGGCTACTCCATGGGGAACTTTGGCAGGAGAGAAAGCAGATTTCTTTGATGAATATCAGACCTTTCAACATGTAGAAATAGGCATAAATTTGACTAAATTTGGCCTAGACAGACGTAACACAAATGATCCCTGTGCTAATATATTAGGAACTTTATTAGTTAAAACCCGTAGTTGTGCAGGGGGAAATAATGATCCTTTTACCTGCGAATTAAAAGATTTTGCGGGACCTTTCCCTTTTGGTTTTACTTTGAAACCCCCAACTTTTGATGTGACATCTACTGCAGCTTGCTTAACTGATGGCCAAACATTTAATTTGAATGACCGCGTTGTAGGAGCTCCTCCAGCTGGTATCACTCAAACATTCTATAAAAATAAAGTAGTTAATCAGCAAAATGAAGCTGATACTAGTCAAGAGATTACTGGTACAAACATAACTAGTTTCGCCGCCGCTACAGGTGAAAATAGAATTTGGGTACGACGTGCTTTTACAGGATCAGAGTGTGGTACTTTTAAATCATTTACTATTACTGTAGATTCTAGAGTAACCGCTGGTACAGGAAGTCCTGCCCGTTATTGTAAAACAGCCGCTGGTTTATCATCTGTGGACTTAAATGCATTATTAACAGGAGAAGATGCGGGAGGTGTTTGGACAAATGCAGCAAATGCAGTTGTTACAAGCCCAATTGACCTTAGTGGATTTGCTGCTGGATCTTATACTTTTAAATATACAGTTACTCCACCACAAGGTTCGTCATGTCCTCCTGACGATGAATCCATAACAATTACCATCGATCCTACGGTAACCGCCGGTACAGGAAGTCCTGCTCGCTATTGCTTAGGAGCTGCGGGATTAGCATCGGTAGATTTGTTTGCTAGATTAACAGGAGAAAATGCAGGTGGTGTTTGGACAAATGCAGCAAATGCAGCTGTTACAAGCCCAATTGACCTTAGTGGATTTGCTGCTGGCTCATATACTTTTAAATATACAGTCACTCCAACACAAGGTTCATTATGTCCTCCTGACGATGAATCCATAACAATTACCATCGATCCTACGGTAACCGCCGGTACAGGAAGTCCTGCCCGTTATTGCTTAGGGGCTGCGGGATTAGCATCGGTAGATTTGTTTGCTAGATTAACAGGAGAAAATGCAGGTGGTGTTTGGACAAATGCAGCAAATACAACTGTTACAAGCCCAATTGACCTTAGTGGATTTGCTGCTGGCTCATATACTTTTAAATATACAGTCACTCCAACACAAGGTTCATTATGTCCTCCTGACGATGAATCCATAACAATTACCATCGATCCTACGGTAACCGCCGGTACAGGAAGTCCTGCCCGTTATTGCTTAG